>ENA-ORCL01000014-ORCL01000014.1-human-gut-metagenome-genome-assembly--contig:-NODE-14-length-81341-cov-79.514508_pt1 | contig 81341 bp, 56 predicted proteins | sample MGYA00242987_ERZ507988 | MGnify/ENA primary metagenome ERZ507988 (study PRJEB26167, sample SAMN06115466) | human gut metagenome | host: Homo sapiens | place: China:Hubei | collected 2016-05-19 | study... | reverse complement strand
ATTTACTCAGACAACAATGCTTATGCCAACCTGTTCAAGACAGACTTTGGTTAAAGACCATGCTTTTCTGGTTAAACCAGCGTATTACCTCAAGTCGCTTTATGGGGTAAGGGGATTTTGTGTCTGCGACATTTCTGTTGTGCAAGAAATATGTACAATAAAATGAATTTTGTCGCTTTGCAAGCAAAATCCCACTAAACCCTATAGGTTGCGGATTTGAGGTAAAGAAGGTTACACAAAAGAACAAATAGCGAAACTTATGTTTATAAATGGTCGTCATCGTAAGACTTCTGACTATTCTCTATATTGGCGAGCCGGAAACTCCATTGTCGTGCAGGTCTTGTCCGCAGTCTTTACTGCAATAATCAAGCAGTATCCAGATTCATTCGGAGAATTTGCCTGTATGTCTCTTAAAGAGTGAAAAACTGCCACGAAAAAAGAGTATCAACGTCGATATTATGCCAGTCATAAGGAAGAACTACAACGCAAGAGCCGTGAGTACCACAGACAGCTAAGAGTGAATAAAAATAAGTGATTGTGGAAAATATTTGCAAAGTTTTCTACATAAAAAAAGTTAATTAAATCGGCGGGGTGTTACACATATCGCTGATTTTTTGTATTTTTGCACCATTAAAGAAAGAAAACGATATGGCAGAAATAGCAAACCGTATATACGAGACAAGTGAAGGGCAGATTCTCTTCATCTCAGACTTCTCTGACATCAATGATAATGAGAAGGTGGTAAGTCGTGCACTTTCTGTAGAAGAAAAAAAGGGAAATATAGTTCGATTAGCTAATGGGGTTTATCTTCGCCCTAAGAATACCCGATTTGGGATAGTCTATCCATCAATAGATGAAATGGTGATGGCTATAGCCCAGCGAGATAAGGTGCAAATACAACCTTCAGGAGTTACAGCGCTCAACAAACTTGGACTCTCAACACAGGTGCCTACAAAATATACTTATCTGACATCGGGAAGTGGAAGAGTCTTGACTCTTGGAAATCGGACTATAGAGTTGAAGAGAAGTGTTCCTAAGAACTTTGCTTTTCAGACAGTGTTGGCAGCGCTTCTTGTACAAGCTCTTAGAACATTAGGACAAAAGAATGTAGGTAATCAAGAACTCTCTACCATAAGAAAATTGGTCAATGAAGAGGAACATAAAGACTTGTTTGTACAAGACCTTACTCTCATGCCAGTATGGATGAGAAAGCTGATAACTGATATAATAGATAAAAACGAGCATTATGACACTTTTGTTAAATCACACAATAGATGAACGAATAGCAATGTTGCAACGTGCGGAAGAGAAGTTTCGTATTAATCAGGTTGCAATTGAAAAGGACTGGTGGGTAACTGTGGTGCTCAACGCTCTTTTCAAATGTTCATGTGCAGATCAACTCATCTTTAAGGGAGGTACAAGTCTCAGTAAAGGATGGAATTTGATAGAAAGATTCAGTGAGGATATAGACTTATCTGTAAGCCATGAATTCTTCGGTATAGAGAAGACGACAAAGAATCAGCGTGAAAAACTTCGCAAGAAGGCACGTAGGTATTTTCTTGATACAGTTTCAGCAGAGTTGGATGAAAATCTAAAGAAACTTGGTGTGGAAGGATACCATATAGAAAATGTAGTAGAGGAAATTGATGAGGATGGTAAGGCAAGTCCCGTTGCAAGTGATAAGGATCCGTCTGTCATTCTCGTTCATTATGAGTCTATGCTTGGTCATACGATAGAGTATATTCCGCCAAGAGTTAAGATAGAGATTAGTTGCTTGTCTATGAATGAACCTACGGAAGACCGTTTGATTTCATCATATATTGAGCAGACTTTCCCTGGAGAAGATGCGGCGGCTACAGCTACGGTCAGAACAGTTGTGCCTACTCGAACATTCCTAGAGAAGGCATTCCTGCTATGCGAGGAATTTCAGAAACAGACTCCTTGTCATGTCCGAATGTCTAGACATCTTTATGATCTCGAACGCTTGATGGATACAGAATTTGGCAAACAAGCCCTGCAGGATATTGATTTGTATGAGCGTATAGTTAAGCATCGTTCCATATACTATGCTGTTGGGTATGTAGATTATTCTAAGTTGATGCCTAATGAGATTGATTTCGTTCCTAGGCAAGAGTTGATGAAGGATTGGGAAGGTGATTATGCAGAGATGTGTAACCACTTTATCTATGGTTAGACTTTATCTTTCGAAAACTTTTAGAGCGAATCAAGGAGTTGCAAGATAGGTTTAGAAAAGCCTTTTAGCGACTTTTACTCCTTAATAAAATGTTCAATAAAAAAGTTGGAAGACTATAAGTGTTTGGTATTCAGCCCTAATATTCCTTTGGAATAAAAACGATAATCAATAGAAACTGATTGAGCTTTAATTATTAAAGTCATATATAATATGATTTGTACTATACTGCTAATATCATAAAAGAAGGACGCAAAACAAAAACGCCCATCAACAAACGACAAAAGTTTTTTGCTGATCTGGTTTTTTGTTGGGTTGTTTATTATATCTTGTAGCGACATTTCGATGGGATAGGTAAGGAGTTGAACGAATATTTTTCTCTTATTTTATGCAAAATAATGCAGAAATGTTAGCAAAAGTAATAAAAATGCAACAAAAAGCAATAATTTATGGGATTTTTTGCTTGATATTGTAGAAAAAGTCTTACCTTTGCAGCGGATTTGAGAGGATAAGCGTTAGAAGACAACCAAAGATGAGAAATCATCATGCTGGAAAGGAGCATTCTTTTCTTTTCCAAAAGATTCACTTTAAACAACTTTTAAAAAGATTCGATTATGAAAGTAGCAATTGTTGGTGCAAGCGGTGCAGTAGGTCAGGAATTCCTGCGTATCCTTGCTGAGAGAAATTTCCCAATGGATGATTTGGTGTTGTTTGGTTCTGAGCGTTCGGCTGGACGAAAATACAACTATAAGGGAAAGGACTATGAGGTGAAACTCTTGCAGCATAACGATGATTTTAAAGATGTCGATATCGCATTCACATCTGCTGGCGGTGGAACTTCTGAGGAGTTTGCCGATACTATCACCAAGTATGGTGCTGTGATGATTGACAACTCAAGCGCTTTCCGTATGTGCGACGATGTGCCATTGGTAGTACCAGAGGTAAACGCCGAGGATGCGCTCAACCGTCCACGCAACATCATCGCCAATCCAAACTGCACCACCATCATGATGGTAGTGGTATTGAAGCCTATCGACGACCTGAGCCATATCAAGAAGATTCATATTTCTTCTTACCAGAGTGCTTCGGGTGCTGGTGCTGCAGCCATGGCTGAGCTTGAGCAGCAGTATAAGGACATCATCGAGACTGGCAAGACAGACCATATCAACAAGTTCCCACATCAGTTGGCATACAATGTCATTCCTCAGATAGACAAGATGACTCCTAACGACTATACCAAGGAGGAGATGAAGATGTACAACGAGACTCGTAAAATCATGCACTCTGATGTTCGCACCAGTGCCACTTGTGTACGTGTTTCCTCACTTCGTTCTCACTCAGAGAGCGTATGGTTCGAGACTGAGAAGCCATTGGCAGTAGAGGACATCCGCAAGGCTTTGGAGGCTGCTCCTGGCGTAACCGTAAAGGACGATGCACAGAACTACGTATATCCAATGCCTTTGGAGAGTGCGGGTAAGGACGATGTCTATGTAGGCCGTATCCGTAAGGATCTTGCCGATGACAACAGCAATACATTGTGGCTCACAGGCGACCAGATTCGCAAGGGCGCAGCGCTCAATGCCGTTCAGATCGCTGAGTATTTGATCAAAGTAGGTAATGTGAAATAAGATACATGCTTGAAAGATTCAAACTCTTGCTTCGGGATATGAACCGGGGCATTTATGAGAAAGAAACAGAAATATCGCTCTCGCTCCTTGCCGCTCTGGCAGGCGAGAGCGTTATTCTTTTAGGTCCACCGGGTGTGGCCAAGAGTATGGTGGCACGACAGCTGAAGTGTGCCTTCCGTGGAGCACGCAATTTCGAGTATCTCATGTCGCGCTTCTCTACGCCCGATGAAATCTTCGGTCCTGTGAGCATACAGAAACTGAAGACCTCCGATACCTATGAGCGTGCTGTGGATGGTTATCTTCCTACAGCCGATGTCGTGTTCCTCGATGAGATATGGAAGGCGGGTCCTGCCATACAGAACACCCTGCTCACGGTCATCAACGAGAAACTGTTCCGCAACGGCATACGCGAAATAGAGTTGCCGCTGAAACTCCTCGTGGCTGCCAGCAACGAGTTGCCAGCCAAGGGCGAGGGACTGGAGGCTCTCTGGGACCGATTCGTCATCCGCATAGAGAGCCGTCCCATCCGGCAGGAGAAGAACTTCCGAGAGATGCTGTTGGAGGTGAAGAGTGAAGCGGGAGGACAGTGTTCGGCGGTCGAAGGGAAAGCCAATTCAAATGCGATCACTGCCGAGGAGTATGCGGAATGGTCGAAGGCCATCGATCGTATAGGAGTGAAGGAGGAGGTACTCGATGCCATTTCTGCTATCCGCAAATCCCTGAGAGCCGTGAATGTGGATGAGGCTGCTGAGCGCCGTCATGTGTATGTGAGCGACCGTCGCTGGAAGAACATCATGCGCCTGCTTCGTACCTCTGCCTTTATGCAGGATCGGGCGGAAGTGGCAGTATGCGATCTTCTTCCCATCTACCATTGCCTGTGGCAGGAGCCGGAGGAGAGGGATGCCATCCGTGCGCTCGTCATCAAAGCACTCTTTGCTCCTCATGCCGACAAGTTGGTAGAGATGAAGAATGCCCTTGCCGAGGACATCAAATATCATCGTATCCGCCGCAGTCCTGATGAGGGCAGGGATTACGAGGGCGAGATAGAGAGTCTCTCTGATGCCCTGACATCCCTGGAACGCCAGTTAGGCGACAACCTCTTCGTTTCTTCCGAGGACAAGACCGAACTCTCTTCTTATCTTCGCGATTTCTACAGAGAGCTGGCCTTTACCCGTCAGGACACGATGAAACTGTATGCGGAGTAGCGCATCCGCGTGATACTTATTTCTCCACCAGTACGTCCTTTTCTTCATAACTGTCGAAGCCGATGCTCATGTCAGCACCGTGCTCCCGGAAGATGGAGATAAGGTGTTGCTGCATGTCGGGGTCAATGGCTATCTCGCCATTCTTCGCCTTGTAAAACCTGCGCCGGGCATAAGGCGTACGGGAATAGAAATAATGGGTTCTTCCCGCCGGGATGGTACTGTAGATGCGCTGGAATCCCCTTGCCCATACTTGCTTTTCTGACACAAGATGATAGGGGCACTTCTCGCCCTCACACTGCAGGTGCTTCACATTGAGCACCTCAAAGGTATCGGCACAGGTAAGTGCCTTGACATACTGCGCATAACGGGCGCAAGTGTTGCTGCGTGTGCAGGATGCCATGGGGCAAACTACACTCAATGAAATTTTCTTCATAGTTTCTTTTATTTTTAAGTTACTGAAGTTTTGCAAGTTCAGAAGTTATAGAAGTTAAAGAAGTTATCACTCCCTTCGGTCGTTAGAAGTTATAGCCAACAGCCTTTTTGGTTGAAGATCTATCTGTAAAGACATACGTCTTAACTCCTTAACTTCCTTAACTCCTTTAACTTCCTGATATGCGAAAGTTGAGTAATTCATAGAATGGTAAGGCTTATACAGGATGCTGGAACTCGGAGATAGGATGCTGGAACTCGGAAATAGCTTTTTATCTTACCAGAGCACATTTGTGCCCTTAGTCAGGGCACAAAAGTGCTTTAGGCAGACAAAATATTAAGTCTAAGTTCCAGTGATCAGGAAAGCAGTCATACCAACTTCTCAGATAGCAGGAATACCAGAAGTTTGAAATCCGATACGATGTTTTGCCTTCATCCTTCATGTATTCGCCCGGAATGCCGATAAACACTGGGATTTCGAGGGAGAAGGGTAAATTTGAGTAATTTGCCTCGTAACATCCTGTCCTATAGTTACTTATGTGTAAGCAATGAAGGATGAAGGGTTTTTACCACATCGCAGTACTATTTTTTTTAGACAATGCAAAGATACAAAGCGGAAGCCCTCTTTTGCAAGTTTTCCCTGCCATATAGAAACACATCAGGGAAAAACAGGGAAAAAATAATGAGCAGCAGGGAAAACAGCAGGGAAAAATAAAAATTCCTGATACATTCATTGGTATTCTCATTCTTTTTCTTTAACTTTGCGTCACTTTCATTTTCATTCAAATTCTGCAAGTAAATACCTGCACAAAACAGGTAACGGCAGACGACTCATATAACAATGACAGAAAAAGAAGAACAACAATCTCGGTTCAGCTATGAAGTTTTCGACCGACAACTGAACACCTTTTATATGATGTGTCAGGTTTTCATTCAAGGCTGGGAAGACTACAGCACCCAGGAGATGAACTGTGACATACGCTCTCTGTGCACCAAGGCTTCAAGGCTCTGCTATATGGCAGACCAGGATCTCGCCTTGCAGCACAACGACCTGATACACCAGCGCAAGTTCATCAATCAGTCCCATCTCGATACTATCAGCCAGATAGTCATCAATGAGATGAGCCCTTTCTTAAGAAAAGTAATAGACAGATATAAGACCACCAAAAATCTGGAAGGTCATAAGAGCGGCATGTTTTCAGCTCAGATGAGCATGCTGTTCCCAAAACTGCACGAACTGCTCATAGAGGATGGCATGGCGGAAGACTCCATTGCCAATTTAGGAGCCGACATCAATATTGTGGAAAGAGCTTTCCTCAAGAAGATCAAGTGTGCTAAATATCCCGGAGTGAGATCCGAAGAAAGATTCTGGAACATCTTCCAGCTATATGGCTACTCATGCTATCTGGTGTATCATTTCCGACAGGTAAACGATGTCTGCGGAAGATATATTACAGACGAGGAGGCTGGGCGACTCACCGAAATGGCAGTACAGAAATATTCTACAGACCCGGGAGGCAAGAAAGACATCGACCTGTATTTCTCTACTCTGGAATACAATAACGACCATAAGACGCTCAACATTGATCAGATGCGCAGCGAACAGCGAAAACTGCAAAACGAAGTTCCGGAAAGTCTGCTCCTGCCGTTCCTGCACCATGTAAACGATGCCTACGAGATGGGAAAGGAAGTAAACCAGCAGACATTTACTGCAGAAGAATACATCAGTCTGCTCTCTGCTACTGCAAAATGGCAACTTCTGGAACAGCAGATTTTCGAATGTCAGCATCCGAATGAAATAAAGCCGCAGTACGACAATGAGGTTTTCGTAACGGTACACAACGGCAGACCGGTGAAAATGGACGAATTGCGCAAAACGATTTCCCTGATGGTGAAGCTGGTAAACAAGAAGAACCAGTGGTTTTGCGTGTGGAGTGTGCTGAGGCATCACAATCTTTTGGCCAACTATTCGCATGAGGCTTTTGCCCGCCAGATGATGAGCAGCTACTGGTTTGGCGACATCGAAAGCTACAAGCGTTTCTCAGGCGACACCTTGCGAGAATACAAACGTTACTTCTCCGACTACGACTACATGCAATGGGACAATGATGCTTTCCTGGAGCAGAAGCAGCTGTTCGGTATGACCAAATGGTCGAACTCGCTATGCCAGAAGTTTCAGTCGCTATGTCAGAAAATGGAGCAAGCCATCGTCGGCTGGAGCTACCTCTGAAAACTTTTTGGGACCTCTAAGCAAAGTATCGGTCAGCATATAGCAAAAATATTGAAAGATAGAGAGTTAGATGCAGATTCGACTGTAAAGTATTACTTTACAGTTGCTACAAATGGGCGCCAATATAAAATTAGTATATTTTAATTTTGTATTCTTTGTGCAAGGATTTCTATGATACGTTGGGCTCTATCCTTGATAATTGCTGTTGCAAAATCAATGTAGCGATTGGCTTCCGCCAAAAAATGCTCTCGATTGTTGTACCCACTTTGCCAATACGTAAACCCTTTAGAGGTTAGGATTGGTTGATAATTATCATCAACGTAATAGTTGAGCAGATTGCCATCAACGAAACTCTTCCAACCGCTTTCACCATAAAAAGGTGTGAAGCATTCTTTGTTAGCCTCCACAAGGTCGTTTAAGTCTAAATCCATATCTGCTTGTTTTGTCAAGACTTTATGGAGTTGAATCAAAAAACGATCCGCATAGTCATGCCACTCATAATGGCATCCGCGATGTGTATTTATACTCCATCCGTCAATTTTCTTATCAGGTAAAATCATCATATTACCCACCGTATAACAAGTTTTGTTGAAAGCATTTCGCTTTTCGACAAATGTCTTGTCTGGATGCCATCTCTCGATGAATTTATCAGGCTTATCCCATGGTCTGCTAAATAGAGTAGAGTACGAATTGATCGTATCCCCACGATAAACACCGTTCTCTAAGCTCTGCATACTTAACCCTTTCCAGGTATCAGAGAATGCAACACAATAGATGGCTCTCATAAGGTTGGTGTCATCTGAATCAAAGTTTCTTCCAGGGCATCCATATACCTTGTTGTTTTTTAGTGCTCCCAACTCAAAAGAAGCCAATCTTGTTATATCATCGTCCAATTTGTCTGCGACAAATGTACGAACTAATTCCTTTGCATCATTCTTCATTCTATATTTTCTTTCGACAAAACCTTATAAGCAACATCAAGCACATGGAATAAATCCTCTATGGGCATATTACAAGCATTTGCTATGTAATTTACACGATTACACTTTTCTGCATTATCCATATAGAAACTTAGATTTCCTTCCGAATCAGCTATGTCATGTCCATATCTATCACGGATGTTGACTGTACCATAAATCTTTTTATATGTATCAAACAGCATTTTAGCCTTATCCTCCCCAATCACCTCTATGCAAAGAGAACCATAAGCAAGAAATGTCAGTTTCAACTTGACATTGTTAGGTAAAGCCGTTCTTTTTGAATATAATGAGATTTCCGTACCAGAATAATTCTTGAAACGTTTAAAAGTGTCCACCTGTCTGACATCTTTATATTGGAAATCAAATGTCTCCTTGTATCTTTCTATTACCGTAGGGATTGTCTTGTGACGTTCAGTTGTAATCATGATACAATTCACAGGTCCTTTATATAAAGACCCCGTACCATTGGCTTTAATCCAAACTCCTATCATTTTTATCTCAGCATGAGAATAGAACCAACGTAACACTTGCATTTCTTCTTCACTATGAAGCCTATTATACAGAGTTTGCAAGTTTATAAGAGCTTCATCCGTCCAATAGCCATCCATTCTTAGAATCAACTCATGCTTTTCTTCAGCAATAGATTTCAACAAGTTTACTCTTTCTTCCAAAGTCTTGCAATCTAAAAGCTGACAAAATAATCGTTTTACTTCAGAATTTGTATTCCATATGGTTAGGTTGCGCAAGTGTCGGTCTGCGCTACGATTTGTAATATTTATATTCGTAACATTCTTTTTCATATCTCTCCAATCGTAGTCACGACAAAGTACGGCACGAATCAACAAACAATCTTTAGCCAGTTCATCAACCACACCATTTTTATTGAAGACATTAGGAATATTTTCCGTTCTGTTCTGAAAAACGGAAATATCCATACCTTCTTCATAATAGAACGTAACAGAGCCTTGCATAAAGACATCTTTCTCTGCTTTCAGGAAGGCTTCCTCCCAATGTGAATCTTGAAGAATCTGACTTGCTTTCTGTGCTTCTGCCTCAAGATAACGATTATTTCGACGACTCTTGTTGAATCCAACGATAGCCTCGTATGGATGTTCCCAAGCCTTGAAATCTACATCGTCTTTTGGATGATAGGTCAATGCCTCGTTAAGCATACGGGTCAAGGTAATTTGGTTCTTAACTTGATTAACATCAGTACTTTGTGTCATACAATGTGCAAAGCGCATCCATCTGACGAATGAAGTTTCGTCAAATTCTTGAATACTATTGATATGAGAAACATACTCGATAAGAACAGACAATAGAATCATTTGGCGCAAACCAACTTCGCCTTCTGTACCCCAAGGTTGCCAAGCAGGTTGACTCTCCCAAGGTGCGATCAAGGCATTCAGTAATATACATCCAATGCTTTTGTCGCACAAGAAGTTCAACAGATGTTCCAACTGAAGAATAAGATCAATTCCCTTTTCCTTCCCTTTGGCTATTATCTCTGCATATTCAGCAAAACCATAATGGCGTTCAATATCAATATTCTTCGAGAAGAATACAAAAAGTTTATCATCAGCAATGCGAGCTTCATTCGATTTTTCTACCAACAAGATGCTTTTGCAAGCAAAATATCGTTGGATAAAACGAAAGAACTTAGCGTCACACTCCTTACTTCCAGATTTTTCTTCATCGGTCGTTTTCTCCCAAAACAAGTTACTCCACTTGCCATCAACCAAAGACGAAAAATTCAACCAATAAGGCACAGTTCTTGACATGTTGCTTAATGTCATAGGGACAGATTGTGTATATAGCATCTTCATATAGCCAACCAAATCTGCTTTGAAATTTTCAAAAGGTGTCAATTGTAAGCCACGGGCATTCATTTTAATGAAAAGTTCCTCGCTCAAACCAAATCCATTTAGTTCGAGAACATAAAATTGCAACTTGTTCAAATCCTGAAATGTTGGTTTGATGGTAGCCTTAGCATATTGCAAACTGATAGCATCAAGCATACGAAGCATGGAATCAACAGTTGAATCCTTGTCAAAACTTTTGCTGTACCAAGACGCTTTTCTTAAAGTTTTGCTAGGTAACTTGCTAATATTTATCTTGGCCGTAAACAACTTACGAAGGAAATCCGTAGAAGTAGTACGTGTCTGATATTCAAATTTTCTAAGATAATCTGGCATACTAATTGAATCATCTATAGTATGTTCTATTGCTGCAATATACCAATGAAGCAAAAACAAAGTGGTCAATCTTTGCTGACCGTCTAACAATTCAAAAGAACCGTCCTTGCCTTCCTCAACAAAAGTGCCATAGATAAAATTCAATTCTAACTTCTTTGTACTATTGTCTTCCAAAGCATTAAAAATATCTTGTAAGAATTTATTTCGAATGCTCTGCTGGCTCTTTCTTCCTTGTGCGTATGGTCTTTGAATCATAGGTATCAGAATGCGCCCTACCTTGCGACGCATCTTCTTTCCCTCATTTTCCATGAGAATACCATCTGTCATCAACTCATGGAATGTATATAGTTTACTTGTTGTACTCATTGTCTTATTCTTTAGGCATTGGCAAATATTCTCTTAGATGCTCTAATATGAAATCGTGATAGGTTTGTTTGTCCTCTTTTGTCCAACGTGAGCGAGACTCCGTGATGTTATCCGCATCAAAGAATTTCATGAAGACATATTGGGTGCATGGCAACACATATCTACCATTCATTACCTTGTTAATAATATATTCGCGTTTCTTTCGGAATAAAGCATTTCCATATTCGCGATTCGTTGATGAATCGAGCAAAGTGAGGTTACCTATGAAATCTTTGTTTTCTTGTTCTTCTCCTTCTTGCTCTTGGATAATGCCCACTAAATCACCCCATTCGCCATTGTCCATTTTTTGCTGTATGGCTTCGGTTATCTTGATGTTGAAGTCTTGGATGTTTCCTTCTACCCAATTCTTTTGCGATTCCTTGTCGCTTAAAGTGTTGGTTGTGGCCGAATCAATATGCTCTATATCCCACTCTTGACTTTTATACAAGTCGTAAGGGAATTTGAATACATTTGCGTCTCCCGTATATGAATCGTCCTTTTCACGAATTTCTAAAAGTTGTTTGGAAAGCATCTCGACGTTTAGCAGCAAGAGTATCTTTCTCAAGTTTGGTCTGTCGGGATACTCGGTTGTTATACGATATGTTCCGTTATCTTGTATTTCCACACAATTCTTGGGTAATACGCCCTTGATGTCGTCTTTGAGTAATGAGAGAAAATCATCAGTAGTACACTCTGTGTTCTGCTTTTTCATGTTCTCTGCTTGTTTGTAGATAGAAGAAAGAGCCATTCCGCTCTGTATCAAAAATCCAACGTAATTATATATCTCTGGAGTCTCATACCAATCTTCCAAAGTATGGAACGTATCTACGATTTCTGTCCATAATCCCACGATTTCCGATTGCAATTTCTCACTTGGCAATCCATCGAGTTTATTATAGTAATACCGGAAAATGTCACCTTGTTCTATCTCCACAACTTTCTCTTGCGATTTCAAGAAAACGAGTTTTAGCAGTTCTCCCATTCTGTCCTCTTCATCAGTGCTCTTATCACTGATAAAGCACCAAAAGTCGTTTCTTTGCAACGCATTCTCCATCTGTTCCCATACGAGGGAAACCTTAGCTTGCTCCAGGACTTTATCATTACAGACAAAATTCTTTTTCTGCAAGAATAATGCTTTTGTCAATTCTGTATCTGTAAGTGGAATCTTACCATTGTTGATTCTGATAAATTCCTTGATGGGATCAACATCTTCATCATTACTCAACTGATACCAAATTACCTTAGTAGGTCCTGTCTCGCTAATGTTTACGAGTTGTTCCAAAAGGCTATTTCGCATTTTTCGTTTACTTTCTCCATCGCCTCCGTTGTAACGCTTATTGATATCCATTCCCTTGCCATCAAACCATCCATCTATGTATTTGAGAGCATTACAAATATGGGTGGAGTTAATGTCGGTAGGTTCTATGTCTTTACCTTCTGATAACTGGTCTAAGACTTGGCAAGTATCAGGATGCGATTCATAAAACAAAGAATATAATTCAGCTCCGTTATAATCTTCCTTGAACGCATCAACATCCCCATGATATTCTTTAGAAATGAGGAATGCCAACAAGATAAAGATTGAGGTCAATCGTTGTTGTCCATCAACCAATTCCCATAGTTTCACAGTATCATCAGAAGCCTTATCTCCCAATGCTAAACTGCGAATATCAGTATCTTCAATTTCACGTACTATAATCGGTTGCAGACAATAGAAATTACCGACGCTTGCGGTCTTATCTCTGTCGTATTGCTTACGGAAAGAATACAAATCGCTCAACAATTCTTCCACTTGCTTTCGGTTCCATCTATAACCACGTTGGTAACATGGTACATAAAAGTAGTTTTTTCCATCAAGGAGATTGCCTATCGATTTTATATCAACTATATTATTAGCCATTGAATATCAATTTTTATATTTCTTATTTTATTCCATAATAAAAGGTCTAACATGATAATTCCTTTCCCGTTTTTTTTAGTGCTTCGACAACATAGTTTGCTACGGCTTCTCGACTTTCGGTATGCAATGTGTCATAGCAATCTTGGATGAGGATATTTCATATTGCCTTCTTATTGAATACTACTGCAAAATTACAAAAAAAAATCATATTCGCAATTCTTTGCTTGGTTATTTCAGGGGAAATGCGTATTTTTGCAAGTGGACTTTATGGCAAATCCTTGTTTCTATAAAAAAGAGAGAACGTTATGAATGAACAGAAGAAATTGACTCCCGAATTGGAGAAGCGTGTGCAGCAGGCAGTGGAGAATTTCATGCAGGGGTATGGCTGTTGCCAGTCTGTAGTGGCAGCCTTTGCCGACCTGTATGGTCTTGACGAAAAGATGGCGAAGCGCATCGGTGCTGGCTTCGGAGGTGGAGTAGGAAGGATGCGGATGATGTGCGGTGCCGTGTCGGGAATAGTTGTCCTTGTAGGACTTGATTGCGGACAGACCGAAGGCGATGACCGCGAAGGAAAGTCGGCATGCTATAAGGTGGTGCAGCAACTGCTCGCCCAGTCGAAAGAGCAGAATGGCAGCATCATCTGTGCCGAGATCTTAGGGCTGAAAGGCCATGAGAAAGCCCAGTCGAGCTATGTCGCCTCTGCCCGTACAGCCGAATACTATAAGTCGCGCCCATGCGCTGCCAAAGTGGAGAGTGCTGCCAGAATCTTTGCCGAATACTTGATGGCGAAAGAGTAAAAAATGAACTACCAAAATAACAAGGACTTTGCCGAGGCCCAGTATTACCTCAAGATGCTGGACGACTTCTGTAAGACAGGTCGGGTGATCATGCCTGAACTGCCGGCACAGGTCATGCCCTGGAATACGAAGGAAGACCCGCTGAAAGACTATCTCGTTCATCTCTTCAACCTGAAGATAACCATCGCAACAGGTGAGGAGGTGCAGAAGTTCATGCGCCAGGTGGTGAACAGCAAGATCAAGGCAAAGGTGTTCTACGACTGCGTGGGCAAGTTTGTGGTGGAGTGTGTGCATCACATTCGTTTTCAGCGCCAGCGTGCCTGGACAGCCTATCATCGTGCCGAAGATGTGCTGTCCTGGACCAGCTTCAGGCGTATGGACAGGCAGGTGTGGCATCCCTTGCTCAATCAGTTGGAGCAGGATTATGGTGCCGACGGTTTCGACAAGCCTTTCTTCGTGCGGCTGTTTCAAGGCGAGGGCGCTTCGAAGAGTGAGAACTGGGAACGCCTGGTGAGAGACTGGAAAGACTGTATCGAAAGGCAGACACTTGGCAAACTGAAGAATTTCATCGCCATCAGACAGAACAATTTCGAGAGCGGACTCGTCAAGATGATGGACCAGGTGACCCGAAACATCAAGGCCAAGGGAATACCCGAGAGCAGAGCCGTACAGGCTTGGGAACTGATGTCGGGCGGATGGACCGAGACCGAGTTTGAACGCAGGCTTAACCAGATGAAGATACAAGACCGCTATCCCGAAATTAAGGAGATAGTGGCAAAGATGGGTCGTGTGGCAGACGCCAATGGCAAGGACCGACTCACCATCGCTTCGGGCGTAGACATGAAGATGGAGCATTCGGCAGGCAGCGACATTGAGGGCATCACCGTGGGCGACGACCTCAACTCCTTGCTGCCTCTCGAACTTGCACAGTATAGCGATGAGGACATGGAAGGACTCTTTATCTATAAGTATCGTACGCGCAGGCTGCAGACCTTCCGCTATAAGAGCGAGATGGCAAAGCCTTCACGCAAGTTGGGCTTCACCCATGCCTCGCGCAAGGGTCCCATGATTGTGTGTCTCGACACTTCGGCAAGTATGTATGGCACCCCTGAGCGAGTAGCCTCCACACTAATCTCCCTGCTCGAAGAGACTGCCGAGGACCTGGAACGTGACTGTTATCTCATAGACTTTTCGGTCAATATCCATGCCGTCGACCTGATGGAGAAACGCCGGCTCAACCGTATGCGCAAGTTGGGTTTGCAGATACCTCAGTCTTCGGATGAGTCTGATGCAGAGAAGCCGCAGCGCCAGTCTGGCGCTTCTCATCTTCCCTTCATCGGTGGTGGCACGAATGCACGCAAGATGATGGAAGAGATGTTCTCTCTGCTCGATAACGACGGCTTGCGTTATGTCAATGCCGACGTGCTGTGGATCACTGACTTTATGATTCCGGAGCCTCCTCGTTTGCTGATTGATAAGTTCAAGGAATACCGCGACACGGGCACCCGCTTCTATGGCATCTGTATCGTACACGAGCAAGACAAGGCCGAGAATAATTCCTGGGAGCCTTACTTCCATCACATCTATACCATCACCTATCGACCCGTGAGGAGGTATTAGACGATTCTGTATTGGTAATTGAACTTTCGCAAGTTCAGAAGTGATAGAAGTTATCACTCCTTTCGGTCGTTAGAGGTGTAGCCAACAGCACAAAGGGAATGGGGAAGGGGCAAATCCACAAAAGCATTTGTCCCTTAATTTCTCTAACTTCTTTAACTTCCCCATTTGCGAAAGTTGAGTAAGATGTTTCTTTTATTTCTTTTTCAGCATCATCATACGTGACTTTTCCTTTGCCAGAGCCTGCATGTCCACGGCAACATCGTCTTCGTCAACGATTTCCACGCCTGTCATCGTCTCTATCACATCTTCCATGGAAACCACGCCACGAAGGCAGCCGTATTCATCAATGATGATGGAGATGTGCTCTCGTTTTTCCAGCATCTTTTCCCATATCTGATACAAGGATTCGTCCTCCTTGAAAGAGAGAATCGGGCGTACCAGTTCGGATAATTTGGTTTGGAACTTGTCGTCCGAAACCTCCTTGAGCACCATGTCTTTCAGAACATATCCTACGATATAGTCCTTATTGTTGTCATAAACGGGGATGCGGGAGAATTTCCACTCTTTCTGCTCGTAAAACTCCTTGATGGTCTGATTGATGTTAGCCGATTCCACTACGATGGATGGTGTCATAACCTCTTTGGCTTTTACTCCAGCCAGACGGATGCAGCTTTTGATAATCTTGCTTTCTGATTCACGGAAGATACCTTCTGTGGTACCTACATCCACCATGGCAGAAACTTCTTCGCGACTCATGGAAGCCTGATGGCTCTTCGGTGTAAATACCTTTGTGATAAGCTCAGAGAGCAGTACCAGAGGATAGGTGATGAAAATGAGCACCCTGATGATCTTGGTAGATGTCATCGCCAGAGAGCGCCAATAGGAGGCACCAATCGTTTTCGGGATGATTTCTGAAAGCACCAGAATCAACAGAGTAAGAATGGCAGAAATGATTCCGAAGTATTCTTCACCAAAGAGTTTCATAGATTCAGCACCTACACCGGCAGAACCGATGGTGTGGGCGATGGTGTTGAGCGAAAGAATGGCACCTACCGGGCGATCTACGTTGTTCTTATACTGTTTCATCAACGAGGCAGTCTTGTTGCCTTGATTCTCCTTCATCGAGATAAACGACATCGGAGTAGATAATAGCACCGCCTCCAGGACGGAGCATAAAAAGGATAGTGACAGCGCACCTAAAAAATATAATATGATTAAACCCATGTAAATTTCAATTCGTTAATAATATGTTATCTGTAATGAGATAGATATTATTTTCGAATGTTGCAATGAAGGATATAATGGGCTACATTACATCTGTGATGTTTATTCAATATGGATATTGATGCAAATGACATTGTTGTTATATTTCAATCTGTTGCAAAAATAAGCAGAAAAACATGATTTCAATACAATCTTTTCGTAAATTATATAGTTTTAATATGTTTTTAGTAAAAGTATGTTAGTATCTGAGTTTTATCAATGTTCCCATAGGGCACACAAACCGGCAGTAAGGGCGTGTGATCACAAAGGATAATGCGATGAACAGAAGGGCTGTCGCAATGACAATCCATGAGGCAGAACGGAAGATGAATGCCGAGAAAGGTTCATAGTCAGTCCATTCGCTCCATACTCCTCCCCAAATACATACCATCAGCAATGCCCATATCAGCTTGCGCACCTTGTCAAGCCGCTTGATTGCCAAGGGACTCATTCTTATCTTGTATTTCATCCCTCTGCCTGCTATCTGCTGCAGCGAGCCGTATGGACAGATGTGGGTACAATAGTGCGACTTCTTGCCAAAGAGCGGATAAATGAAGGCCGTTATCAGCATGACTGTCGCAATGATGTTGCCCGATATCTCCATGCCATGGGCTGCGAAACCCAGCAGGGAAGAATAAGAAAGGCAAGTTCCGCACCAGAATCCAAGCACAATGACATTCAGTATCAGTTGACAGAAATGATACTTTCTGTTCTTGACAAAAAGCGGTAGGATGGCTGCCATCAGCACAACGCATATACCTGTGATGTTTCTTAGTGAGAACAGAGAAGAGCCGCTGTTATCAGAAGAAACCCAACTGCTGTTGCCTTTTCCTGATTCGTCGGTCTGCAGGTTGTTCTTGGCATACAGAAGTCCCCGTTGCATGTTTCCTATAATGGCTTTGGATGAGAATGTGGCTCCTGTCACCGCATCCACCTTCATGTTCATCGCCTCGTCTATCGTTCTGCCTTTCCATTTCTCAAACAGGGCAGAGGCATTGTCAAAGAATTCCTTTGTCTCGTCGTTCTTTAGCGCCACAATGTTCTCTACGACACCATTCTTGATGACGATGTTGAGTGGCACCTTTCCTCCATATCCTGTGATGTCTGATGCCAGCGCAGAAGTGTTGACGACGGCAATTCCGTTTCCGAGTATGCGTAGAGTGTCATTGTTTGCAGCCTGTGGCTTCTGTTCAGATCGGAAAGAGTGTCCCAACAGTTCGCCATGCTTCACGATAGCCAGCGAAGAAACAATGACCAGACAGATGAAAAGACTTAATAACTGTTTTGTTCTGAAAAATGATTTCATATTTAAGTCTGTTGTTTCCTATTTTTTTATTCGTTACTGTAGTGTCTTTAACTGAAGTTTCGCAAGTTTTGCCCCACACGCCCTGAAGGGGCAGAAGCTCTTAGCCCAGGGCATCGCCCTGGGTAATTACGTCAGCAAACCTGTCGCCCTGTAAGGGCAAAAGCTTTAAATACCGGACAAAAACTTGACCTGAGTCAAAAAAAGAGTAGAAATTACACTTTATTGTTCGAAATGTTTGCGCACACACAGAAAATGCCGTACCTTTGCATCGTCAAAAGGATATTAAAGCATAACGCTATATATATTCAATAAGTATTAATTCAGTTTAAAGGTAAAAAAGATTATGGTATTCATGATGACTTTTGCCGTTGTGGCAGTAATGATTGCCCAGGCAGTGAATGTGGAGAACAAGCTTGACTAAGCACTCCACCTTTTTCTAAAGAACAATTTATTTAGAGAGATTATAGAAATGGAAACGGGTTTTGGCTCACGAGAGCTGAAATCCGTTTTTCTATATTTAGCCGCTTGGCATCTTGTGGCATAATATCTCCGAAAAGGTGTGATCAGTTAGTCTTTTTCCCCCCTTTTGTTTGCAGTTTCATGATATTATCGTAACTTTGCAGGGTCTTCGATAAAAAAGACAAGATCAAACAACTCAACTTTCGCAAATGCGTCACTAAAACCATTTATTATGATGCGAACTAAATTTATTACATCCCTCATGTTAGCCCTCGTATGCGGCTTGCCAATAACGGCTAAAGTATATACGATACAATCATTATTGGGAGATTTGGTTGTCAACGTCCATGTGGATAAGTCTATAACATGGGCTGTAGCCAAGGGAAAAACTCAGGTGCTGCAGCCATCTGTTATCTCCTTACAGACTGATAAGCAGACTTTTGGTGTGAATCCCAAAGTGCGTAAAGCATCTGTCACCAACTGGAAAAACGATGATAATGGTGGTTATCAGCGACTGCTCCTTTCCTGCAATGGGTACGATGTGGAATTCCGGGCCTTCATGAATGCTGCAGCTTATCGCATCATCCCTAAAAAGACGATCAACAAGGTGTTTAATGAAACTTCGGAATATCGCTTCACTGGCGATTATCAGGCATTTGTTCCCTACGTGAATGATAATCGGGGAGGGGAACGTTGGTGTTATTCCTTCGAGTCATATTATGACGAGGCCCCATTGTCTAAGATGTATAAGGATTCTCTTGCCATCACCCCTCTTGCTGTTTGCTTACCTGACGGAAAGAAGGCAGTAGTGATGGAAGCTGATGTGGAAAATTATCCTGGTATGTATCTCTTGAAAGGAACATCTTCCTCTACAGCTTCAGGAGTATTCTCTTCAGATGCATCTACGGATTATTCGATACATGCAGCCTTTCCTCCATTACCATTAAAAGAGGAGATAGGAGGCTATGCCCGTCTGAACTTAGTTCCTACCGAACGGGCTAATTATATAGCAGAAAAAGTAACCAAGTTGCCTTGGCGTATAGTCCTTGTTACGGATGAGGACAAGCAACTGGTGGGTAATGATATTGCCAAAGTTCTCGGTCCTGCGTGCCGTGTCAAGGACACCTCGTGGATAAAGCCGGGAAAAGTAGCTTGGGACTGGTGGAATAATACCAATATCACAGGTGTAGACTTCCGTGCGGGTATCAATACAGAGACTTACAAGTACTTTGTGGATTTCGCCAGGAACAACCATCTGGAATATATCATCATCGACGAAGGATGGAGTGACCCGGAAGATTTGCTGATATTCTCCGACAAGATGGATATGGCTGGCATCATCAATTATGCCAAAGAAAATGGAGTGGGAGTGATTCTCTGGTCTTCATGGCGTAATCTCGTACAGCGTGGACATGATAAAATGGAGGCAATCATGAAGCATTACGGCGATATGGGTGTGAAGGGATTCAAGGTAGACTTCTTCGACCGAGACGACCAGAAGGCCATCAATTCTGTTTATGAAATAGCGGCATGTGCAGCAAAGCATCATCTTCTGCTCGACCTGCACGGCATGCGTCCGTTTGGCGTACAGTTCTCTTATCCTAACATCGTGAATATCGAGGGAGTGAAAGGCTTGGAAAATTCCAAGTGGGAACCTCGTACAGGTGTTGGTCCACTGCATGATCAGCCAAGATACGATGTGACGATTCCTTTCCTCCGTGCTCTTCCTGGTTCCTTCGACTATACCCCGGGAGCTATGGTGAATGCCGTCCGCTCGCAGTTTTTCGGCAACAACGACCATCCGATGAGTCAGGGTACGAGGGTACATCAGATGGCGATGTACACCATCTTTGATGCTCCGCTGCAGATGCTGGCCGATAGTCCAACCAAGTATATGCAGAATCAGGAGTGTACCGACTTTATCTCGCAGATACCTACAGTTTATGATCAGGTGGTTCCTTTGGATGGAAAACTCGGTGAATACGTGGTTGTAGCCAAGAGGAAAGGCAATAAATGGTATATAGCCGCGATGAACAATTGGCAGGCTCGTGATCTTACTGTCGATCTTTCCCGTTTAGTAACACCGAATGACACAACAGGTAAATTGGAAAAAATGAATGGCAAAGCCAATATCTTTGCCGATGGTATCAATGCAGACCGTGAGGCCACAGATTACAAACATACTTATCGACAGGTAACTTCTGGCGATAAGCTCCAGATACATCTTGCACCAGGTGGTGGCTGGACAGCTATAGTAGAATAATGTCGTTGAACGACTTATATAAGCGACAAAACGGCAGGATGGCTGTCGGATAAACCATCGAAACACAGAAATTTACTTTGTGATCATATGGAAAAGCAGTAACAGTAACAAAATGAAGCTGTTACTGCTTTTATTATATAGGTACAGAAGTCTCGCATGTATGGAAGTTATGGAAGTAAGGGGAAATTATCACTCCCTTCGGTCGTTCGGGAAGTTAAGGGACAACAACCTTGAGGGAATGGGGATGGGGCAAGTCCACAAAGGCATTTGTCCCTTAATTTCTCTTAACTCCCCTCTGACTTTCCGTTTGCGAAAGTTGAGTAGAACACTTTTCCTTATAGGTTGGATCTTTTCAACAAGTTTTAGTCTTGTCTTCTCAGTTCTTGCTGCTGATAAATTTCTTTCCTTATTAGCATGTCAAATAGCTTATAGAATCGTTGATAGGAATATATATAGATATTTTTTATATATTTTACCTATATCTTTTTCTTTTCTTTGCGACATATAAGGTAAATAACTAAAGTTTTTTACTAACAACCTAAATTGGATGAATATGAAAAGATTTACTTTGATGTTGGCAGGTGTGCTTTGTGCATCTGCAAGTTTTGCAACTGATTATTATGTCAGCGTTGAGGGTTCTGGTGAAAAAAATGGCTCTTCTTGGGAAAATGCCATTGCCTTTACCGAGATGTATAGTAACATCAACACTAAGTATCAGAATGGAGATGTTTTTTATTTTCAGGGAGGAACGTATTATGTTCCAGCTAAAGTGCCTACTGTTTCTAATGGGTATTCTTTTATTGGAGCTACTACTGGGACACCTACAGTTTTCTCTGGAGATGTAAATGGTGATGGTGTTGCTAATGAAGGTGATGCTCCATCTTTGCTTTTCATACAATTGGCTACAAAAAATGGTGATACTTCTAAGCATTTCGTTCTAAAAAATATCACATTTACCGGGGCATATGTAAATCAGACGAAGACTTCGGCGTTGAGAGTTGATAATAGTGGTTGGGTTGATGTGCAGAATTGTTTCTTTAATAAGAATATTTCTGTTTATTCAAAGGATAATAATTATGGTGGACCTGCATGTTTATTAGAGCGTAGTACGGTAAACTTTACAGATTGCAAGTTTGTAAATAATGAGTCAAAAGGTCGTGGTGGCGCAATTAAATTGACTTCGGATGCTCAAGCGAAGGGTTATACAACTTTGAATCGTTGTCTTGTTTCTGGCAATAAGGCAAGTTCTCTTGGTAGTGCCATCTTTTTTAATCATGGTCAAGAGTTGAATATTATCAATTCTGTTATTACAGAAAATGTTTCTGGTACAGAGGGTGAGGTTGGTGCCATCTTCTCTATAGGTGCCGGAGACAATTTTGCACGCCAGATTACACTTATCAATTCTACAGTAACAGGGAATAAGGGTGGCGCACAAGTGTTGGGAAGAAAAGATGCAGATATTCGTATAGCTAATTCTATCATAGTCGGTGATGGTACGACTCCTGCTATTTCTCTCCAGGAAAAACCTAAGCAGGTCCTTTCCGCTGGTTATAATATAATAGGTAAATTTGTAGTCAAAAATGCTTCTGCCCCAGCATGGAAAACTTCTGATTTTGTAAGTGACGACAACACCTTGAGTAGCATCTTTGGCACCAATGCAGTTACTGTAGGTCCTTTGGCAGCACCTTATGGTGCAACCCAAGTGCAGATAGAAGATATAGCAACATCATGGAATCTTGGTCAAGACTTGAAGCAGGATATCAATGGCGTTTCTCGTGGTGATATTGCCGTTCCTGGAGCAGTAGTGGCAGAGCCTTTGAAGGGTAGTTTTGGAATTACGGATGCAAAATACGCTACATATTATCATGATTTCGGTTATATGATGCCTGAAGGGGTAAAGGGTGGCGTAGTGACCGATGCAAAGGTAGAAGGAACTTTGGTTGTTAATTACAAGTATGGCTCGGGTAGTGTCGTGCCAGCTAAGTCGGCTCTCTTGCTAAATGGTGCAAAGAATGACTACGAGGTGGCATTGAAATTAGAGGAAACTTCCGAGGATGTCAATCTGTTGAAGGGTACAAGCTATGAGTCACTGACAACTTCGGATAAGGCTGGTGCCAAGTTTTATAAGCTTGCCAATGATAAAGACAAAGGCATAGGTTTCTATTGGGGTGCTGAGAATGGTGCAGCTTTCACCAATAGTGCCAACAAGGCTTATCTTGCAGTAGCAGGAGAGGCAAGTGCTGCCAAGGGCTTTGCTCTGGGTGGTGTGGATACTGGTATCAAAGAAGTGACAGAGGTAGGCAAGATGGCAGGCAAGATATATAATCTGCAAGGTATGCAGCAGAAGGGCTTGCAGAAAGGCATTTGTATCGTGAATGGCAAGAAGTTCGTTGTAAAATAAAGCATTCATGATGAAAAAGAAATATATATGCCCTTCCATAAGTATTTGTGAGATGTCGGTAGACAGTATAATCCTGGCAGCCTCTATTGGCTTTAATAATGAGGTGAGTGATGCTGAGCAATTATCGAAGTCTTTTTCCGACCCATTTGATTTTGACGAAGATGAGGAAGAAGCCGACTCTGTACAGTATGTCTGGGGATTGAATTATTAGTTGGAATGTATTTAATAAAAAGAATATTCATGGCAGTTGTGCTCCTTTGGAGTACGACTGCTTTAGTACAGGGGCAGCAGAAACGCTTTACTGTTATGGGTTTGGGTGATTCTATTACGGAAGGGGGAAGTAATTTTTCTTCTTATCTCTATCCTCTATGGGAGCAACTGTACTCGGCTGGTTATGACTTCGATTTCATCGGGCCGCGTCAAAGCGAGTGTCGTATCGGCAAGTTGAATCATTGTGGCTTCAGTGGTAAAAACGTAGAGTTTCTTGCTGCCAAAATAGACAGTATCTACAGCAAGTATCCTGCTGATTTTGTGTTGCTTCATGCTGGGCACAACCACTTTTCAGAGGAGAACCCCGTCAAAGGAATGATTACTGCCTATCGTAAGATTATTTCTTCCATTTTGCTCATTAATCCGAATGCGACTATCTTGATGGCACAAGTGGTAAAGAGTGGTAAGTTACCCAAATACTCTTATATTCCCAAGTTGAATAAAGAGATTGCCAAAATGGTGAAGGCTTTACATAATGATCATGTTGTATTGGTGGACCAAAGCAAGGGATTCCATTGGGCGACAATGACCATTCAGGACAAAGTGCATCCTAACCGCTTGGGGCGTGAACAGATGGCGAATGTGTGGTTTGCAGCCTTGGGCAAACTTTTGATGCAGCCGCCTCATGCTTATCGGGTGGATCGAGTGGCTTACAAGTTGCTGCCTTCGGGCGAAAGTCTGTATGCCCATGTCTTTCGTCCGCAAGGGCAGGCGCAGCATTCGGCCGTGGCTTGGTTCTTTGCGGGTGGTTGGAAGTATGGCTCTCCTTTACAGTTCTACAAAGAGTCTGCTTATCTGGCAAGCAAGGGCGTGCTGGCGGTATCTTTTGATTATCGTATATCTTATCTATATGATTCTTCATGGCAAGATGCTTTGGAAGATGCCAAGGATGCTGTAAAATGGATGAGGGAAAATGCTCGAACATTAGATATCGACCCCCATCGTGTGGCTGTGGGTGGAGCTTCTGCGGGAGGATGTATGTCTGCCCTTTTGGGTGGCATAGACCGCATGGGGGCAGACAGCCTTTCTGTTCCTGATTTGCTGTTGCTGGAATATCCAACTTTGGCTTTGCCGATGAAGTCGGTGCGCGATGGTATGCCTCCGATGCTTCTTTGCATGGGGACGAAAGATGAATTTACGAAGAGGGAGGTAGCAGAACAATATGTTGATGAAGTGCGCCGAAAAGGGAACGAATGTGAGTTTCACCTTTTCGAGGGAAGGCATCATCCGATATTCTATTATCGTAAACCTTTGACTGATGACTACGACAGGCTGTTGTTGCTGTTGTCGGCTTTTTTGTGTAAACACGGCTATATGTAGTAACTATAACGTCCTATAGGTGAAACTTGAAAGCAATATTTATTCTAACCAAAACAATAACATAGTTATGAGAACGATGAAATATTTTCTGTCATTACTTTTATTATTAGTAATCAACATTCATGCCTATGCAAGCGATGATGGTGTTATTCGTATACTCGCCATAGGAAACAGTTTCTCGCAAGATGCCATAGAGAATTATCTACACCAACTGGCAGAAGCCTCCGGGAAGCAAACAATTATTGCCAATATGTACATTGGTGGCTGTACCCTGGAACGTCATTACAACAATGCCCAGAACAATACGGCTGCGTATTCTTATCGTAAGATAGGGGTTGACGGAATGAAGGTTTCTAAGGAAGGTGTTACCTTAGAAACAGCATTGAAAGACGAAAAGTGGGATTATGTCAGTTTACAGCAAGGCAGTCCTTTGTCTGGTCTGTATGAAACCTATACTCCATATCTTAGTTACCTTATCAGCTATATCAGAAATTTGGCACCTGAAAATGTGAAGTTGATATGGCATCAGACATGGGCTTATGCAGCCAACTGTACTCATTCTGGTTTTGCTAATTACAACAAAGACCAGCTGACCATGTATCATGCCATAGTTGATGCAGCACGACAGTGTGTCACTAATTATGGTTTTGATATTCTTGTACCAGTGGGAACGGCTGTTCAGAATGCCCGTACCACATTTATCGGTGATAGGATGAACCGTGATGGACAGCATCTGAATGTTTATTATGGTAGGTATACTGCCGCCTGCACTTGGCTGGAGGCTGTATTGGGTGTCAACCCTATGGGATGTTCTTTTGTGGCTCCTAATATGAGTGAAAGTCTTAAAATTGCAGCTCAGACAGCAGCTCATGAAGCGTGCAAAACACCAGATGCAGTAACAGACTTGAATTATATCCAGAATACAATAGGTGCTAAAGTCTATTTTGTGAGGCCTGACAATGATTCCAGATTGACAGAAGATGGAGATGGCTCATCATGGGACAAAGCTTTTTCCTTGAGCGGTTTTATGAGCCATATAGCCAATGGCAATCCTGGTGACACTTATTATTTTGCAGGAGGTACCTACTATCCTCAGACCACAATTACAATCACGGAGCCTTGTAAACTTATAGGAGGGTGTGATCCAAGTTTGACGGGTGTAAACATTCCGAATATGGTTTATCCTTCTCTTAATCCCACAGTATTCTCAGGTGATTCCAATCATTCGAATACCTTTGACGCAGGCGATTTGAGTCAAATAATCTCGGTTGATTTTACGGGCTCCCTGGAAAAGGAGAAAGAGTTATGTATACAGGGCATCGAGTTCACCGGAGCTTATTGTTCCAACACGGCCAGTAATGCACAGCTCGGTGCATTGTATCTCAAAGATTGTGGAAATGCTGTCGTAAAGAATTGTCGTTTCTATCAAAACAGATCTCTTGGTTATGGTGGTATTGCCTTTCGTGCAGAATATAGCACTTCTCATTTGCTCGAATGTGATTTTACCGACAATGAGGCTGGAAGCCGTGGAGGAGCCATTCGTCTGTCATCCAACAACAGAACAAAGGGATATAGTACGTTTGAGCGTTGTCTGATTGCAAGAAACAAAGTAAAAGAAGGTACAGGAAGTGCAGTTTGTGTACAGCATGCTCAACGTACCGCGATTGTTAATTCCACCATCTATGGCAATATCGCAACTTCTGGCGGAGCTGTCTTTGCCAACGGAAAGAATAATGACTACAAGAATGAGTTGCTTATTATTAGCAGTACACTTGCTGGCAACGAGGGAGATGGACAGTTGCAACTTGCTGGAGTACAGAACTTGAAATTTATCAACTCAATTATTTGTGGCGATAATCTTGCCACTGAAGAAGGTGATGGAAATTTACTTGATGACTATGCTGCGGTTTTTGGTGATGCGACACTAACTAATGGTGTATTGAAACCATTGGCTTCGGTCAAGGCAGGAGTGCAGGTAAATGACCTCAATGACAAGGTGAATGAATGGGGATTTGATGCTGCTGATGTCTCCGTAGATCAACTTGGTAACTCTCGTCTGGATAATAGTTTTCCTGGAGCTTTCGTGGCGGTAAGTACTGGTATTCACAATGTGGAAAAGGTGATGGCAGATGTTGTAAAAAGTCCTTTTGCCTATAATGTATTGGGTGTTAGTGTAAGCAAGCGACAGAAAGGTATTTGCATATATCGTGGTAAAAAGTATAGGCTATGATATGGAGTGTCATCATGCTTTTTGCCCAAGGTTCCCCATGGTTTTGCCCAAGACTCCCCAAGGCATTGGGCATTTCTGCCCAGTGGTACGGGCACTTTTCCTCATAAGAATGAGCAATTCTGCTCATCCTTATGGGCAAAAATGCTCATCATGATGGGCTAAAATCGTTAAACCACAATATGAAAGCGGCTTCGATAGTCAATGAAGCCTATTGCGTAGAGCAATGAAAGCGGCTTCGTAAGCAGTTGAAGCCTATTGCATTTGTGGTTTAACGATTTTAGTTTGTGGTTTAACGATTTTAGTTTGTGGTTTAACGATTTTAGTTGACCACTTTAAGTTTTATTGATAATACACGTTGACTCACAATATTAACGTAACAACTCATGACAATATGGGTGCTGAGTAATTACAGCAGTTAAATGTAATGTTAAAAAGATTAAAAGATGGCGTTTTCTTTGTTTTTAACTTATATATTTTTGATACCTTTGCGTCTCTATTGGTGAAAGGGTGCCCTAAAGTTTTGGGAAAGTCCTATTGTAACCTAAATAACTGAAGAATGGAAGATCTGGAACGAGAAATGTTACTGATTGCTCAAGGAAATGAGCTCGCCTTTAACAGTTTTATGAACAGATATATGGATGGGCTTTATTACCATTCATACGGAATACTGTATAATAAGGAGATGGCAGAGGAAATAGTCAGTGATGTTTTCTTGGAGGTTTGGAAAAACAGAAAAAAAATAATGGAAGTTGAGAACATGAAGGCATGGCTCAACACCCTAATTTATCGGAAATCTATTTCTTATCTTAGGAAAGAAAAGAAGAGACACTTAAACGTCTCTATGGACGAAATGACCCAGTTTTGTTTTCCTGTGACAGAAACTCCTGCTGATCATATGATTTCGGTCGAAGAGATGAGGTCTCTTCAGTTGGCCATAGAGGCATTGCCGCCGAAATGTAAACACGTTTTCTTCTTGGCAAAGATAGAGAGAGTGCCATATCAGCAAATTGCAGAAATGTTGGATATTTCTCTTGCAACGGTCAATTATCATATCGGTTTTGCAATGACCACTTTGAAAAAGAAGTTGAAACATGGCTGATTTTTGCTAAAAGTAGGAAAAATAATGAGAGATGCACCTATAGATATAAATAAGGAAAGCGTCTTCTTATAAAAGAACAATAGAAAATGGAAGATAATATTAATAATTATAAATATGACGACTCTGTGGAGGACCTTAAATTGAGGTCTTTCGTGGAGCAGTCTTTTCCTAAAAAAATGGATTCAAACTCGATTAAGCAGAAGACATTCATGAAGATTCATGACGAACAGCGTCGATTGCATCGTCGCCAGTGGGCTCGTGTGTCAGTTGCAGCTTGTATCTTGTTGACGTTTGTTTGCCTGGGTCTTTGGAAGATTTTAGATACTCGCCGTGTTGAGACATTAACTGCTTGTACTAAAAAAATGGAGATGCAACATATTATTGTGCCTGTGGGAGAGAAAATGACCATTATGCTTTCTGATGGCACCAAACTTGTGGCTAACTCTCGTACAACACTAAGTTATCCTAAAACTTTCCAGGGCGCAGAACGACGCGAGGTTTCGATAAAGGGAGAAGCTTATTTGGAGGTGGCTCATGATGCTGAGCATCCTTTTGTTGTGAATAGTGGAAAATTTAAAGTCAAGGTGTTGGGTACGCGTTTTAATATATCCAATTATGATGACAGTAAGTCAAGTGTGGTATTGGCACAAGGCTCTGTAGAGATTACTACAGATAACAAAGACCTGGTGCGTATGAAGCCATCAGAAAAGGTTGTTGTCAAGAATGGGTCTTTTGTGGAAAAGACGCAGGTAGATGCACAGGATTATACTTCGTGGATGGATGGCGTGTTGACGTTGCAAGGCGAAAGTGTGAATGATATAGCAGAGATGCTTAGCCAGTATTATGGCGTGAAAATAGTTTGTAATCATGTTAATTCTACGCCTTTATATGGAAAACTTGTGTTGCAGGATTCGGTTATGGATGTCCTGAAAACTATCGAGGGAATGGTAAAGATTAAGACCATACGGAAAAATGGTGAAATCTATATAGTAACCAATTAATCAAACATTAATATTTTTTAGTAAAGAAAGTGCCCTCCTATGGGTAAGGGGACTTTGTATCACAAAAACCTAAATAGTGTATGAAATTTAAGTATATTTTGCAAATCTTTGCGCTTTTTACTATGCTTTGTGGAGCATATCGTATGGAGGCAAAAGTGAGAGTGTACAGCTTTGAACCTGATACAGTGCATGTGTTGAAAAATCCGCTTACGGGGTGGGTTATGTATTTAGGAAGAACCTGGGATGAAAATTTCTGGGCAAAGGAAGGGTATGATGCCATGCCTGTGGGAGAAGGTAAGACAGTCAAGGTGTCTGACTACGCGAGCACATGCTACTTGCGTACGAGTTGGAGTTCTTTGGAACCTGAAGAAGGAAAATATCAATGGCTGGATAAAGATTCCCGCATTAGCAAACTTTTTCAAAGCGTAAGGAAAAGAAAACTCCGCCTGGCTTTCCGCATCGTTGTGGATAGCAGAGACCAAGGGCAGAATACTCCTATTTATGTAAAAGAGGCAGGAGCAAAAGGCTTCCAAGACCCCAACAATCCAAAAATTTGGTCGCCATATCCTGACGATCCTGTGTTTCAGGAAAAATACGGGAAGTTTATTCAGGCTTTTGCCGATTACTTTGATAATCCAGATGTGGTAGATTTTATAGATGCCTATGGATTGGGAAAATGGGGAGAGTCGCATGCGGTAAGGTATCAAGATTATAATAATAAACAACAAGTTTTCAACTGGATAACCGACTTGTATAGTCGCACTTTTAAGAAAGTCCCAATTTTGATTAACTATCATCGACTTGTAGGTGATACGCTGAGTTGGGCTGCTCCAAATCTTCATAGCAAGCAAATGCTGGAGGAAGCGATAGCCAAAGGATATAGCCTCCGCCATGATGCATTTGGAATGACAGGGTATTATAAAGATTGGGAAAAGAATTTTGCAAAGAAGTGGTTTTTCCGGCGTCCCATCATCTTTGAGGGAGGATGGATTACCAAGGCTCATCATCGCTATTGGATAGACCCATGTGGCAAGTATCGAGAAGGACATTCTGAGGACGTACGAAAGGGGGAGTATGAAATTGGCGAGGAGACACATGTCAACATGATGGATTTGCGTATCAATGATGAGACCCGTTCCTGGTTTGGCAAATGTTTTGACCTGATAAAAAGATTCACACAAGAAGGTGGATATCGTCTTTATCCTGTGAAAATAGTCCTTCCAGATAAGGCTGATAAGAATGGAATGGTTAGCATACGACATCAATGGAGAAATCTGGGATGGGGCTATTGTCCTACCAATATACCACAATGGAACCAAAAGTACAAAGTTTGCTTCTCCTTGAGTGATCAGGCAGGAAACAGGGTGAAGACTTTTGTGGTGACAGACTCTGACCTCTCGCAGTGGATAAAGGGAAAAGACGGAGAATATATCACATCTGTCAGCTTACTGGGCATTCCTAAGGGAACCTATACCTGGCAAGTTGCATTGGTAGATACTACTCAACGGAATGAGCCTGGAATAATCATGGCGGTCGACCAGAACTGCCAAAGAAATGGATGGCTCAGATTAGGAACAATAAAAATTAATTAATCATCATAATAACTAAAAAAAATAAGCTTATGAACCTAACTACTATTGTTGGAAAAACGGGCACTGGCATAAGAATGCTATGTTTGGCAGGGTTACTGTCATTCCCAGTTGTTTCGTTACAAGCTTCAAACATTTCGTTAACCGAATTGGGGGAAACTATGCTTTTAAAGGCAGACGATTCTACGGTGAAGCAGGTCTTTGATTACATTGAGCGCCATAGCAAGTATGTATTTGTGTATGACCAGCATGTAAAGAACTTATTGACAAAGAAAGTCAATGTTGCAACAAAAGGCAAATCTGTAGAAGACATCTTGGCTGCTGTTTGTTCGCAGACAGGACTTAAGTATCACATCAATGACCGCCAAGTTACCATCTCCTTAGGCGAGAAAGTTAACAAGCAAACGTTCCAGAGAGAAAGTAAGAGAACTGCGGGCAGAAAAATTAAGGGTGTGGTTGGCGATGGCAACAATGAACCATTGATAGGTGCCACAGTGAAAGTAAAAGGTACCAACATCGTCACCGTTACCGATATGGATGGTAATTTCGAGTTGGAAGTTCCTTCTGGGGCAGAATTGGTGGTGAGCTATATTGGCTTTAATGACCAAACGGTCAAGATTAGTGGCTCTAAGAGTAAGTACGATGTCGAGTTGCAGGAGAATACCAACAGCTTGGACGAGCTTGTGGTGATTGGCTATGGTACAGTGAAGAAGAAGGATCTGACAGGTGCTGTTGCTGCTGTCAAGGGTGACGAATTGGTCAACAAGCGTACGACAATGCTCTCAAACGCCTTGCAAGGCTCTCTTTCTGGTGTGACAGTTACACGCAATTCTTCAGCTCCAGGTTCTGGTGCGAGCAGCATCCGTGTGCGTGGTATCACAACCATTGGTGAATCAAGCCCTTTGGTTATTGTGGATGGCGTAGAAAGCACATTGGACTATGTGAATGCCAATGATGTGGAGAGCATTTCTGTGTTGAAGGATGCTGCCGCAGCAAGTATCTATGGATCAAAGGCCGCCGCAGGAGTTATTCTTGTGACTACAAAGCGTGGCAATGATACGGGTAAGATAGACTTGAAGTATAATGCTGAGTTTGGATGGGAAATCCGTACCAGGCAACCCAGCATGGTTGGTGTGACCCGTTATTTGGAAATGAACAACGAGTTACAGTATAACGACAATCCTTCAGGTGGATTTTTTCAAGTATATACTGCAGACCAGACTAAGAATTGGGTAAAATACAATCAGACGGATCCCAATAATTATCCTATAACCGATTGGCAAGGTTTGATATTGAACAGCAGTGCACCTCGTATGACTCACTCTTTGACAGTGTCTGGTGGAAACAAGGCGGTGAAATCTGTTGCAACCTTGACTTATGATGAGGTGGATGGTCTTTACGATGGTCGTGGATTCCAACGTTATATGTTCCGTGCTAACAACGATTTTAATATCAATAAGAAATTGAGTGCATCCTTGGATGTGAGCATTCGTCATGCCAAGAGCCGTAATCAGATTTATGATCCATTCAGCACAATGCGTCTGATGCCAGCTATTTATCCTGCAATGTGGAGTGATGGTCGTATCGCCTCTGGAAAAAGTGGTTCCAATCCCTATGGACTGTTGAAGAATGGTGGTAGTACGGTATCTCATAGTACACAGTTGTCTGGTAAAGGTTCTTTGACCTATAAACCATTGACAGGTCTGAGTCTTTCGGCTATAATTTCTCCTTTCATCAATTATCAAAAGAGCAAGCAGTTTAAATTGGCATGTTGGTACACATTGCCTGACGACCCAGATGTCATCGGAGGCTATCTGGATGCAGGTTCTCTTTATGCCACCAACAAACTTACTGAAGGACGTAACGACAATTGGCATGTCACAAGCCAGTTGCTGGCCAACTATATGCGTACTTTTGGAAAGCATGACATCACGGTAATGGCTGGTTTTGAGAACTATTATATGAAAAGCGAGAATTTGTCTGCTGCACGCGATCAGTATGAACTGACAAATTATCCTTTTTTGAACATCGGTTCAGAAGATTTTCAGACTAATAGTGGTACAGGAGCAGAATATACTTCCAACTCTTTCTTTGGACGTTTGCTCTATTCTTATGCCAACCGTTATTTGTTTCAAGCCAATGTGCGTCGTGATGGAAGTTCACGTTTTGCAAAGAATTATCGTTGGGGAACATTTCCTTCTTTCTCAGCCGGTTGGGTAATGTCAGAGGAGCCATTTATGCAAAAGGCGAACTTGCCTTGGTTGTCTTATCTGAAATTGCGCGCTTCATGGGGTAAGTTGGGTAATGAACGTATTGGAAGCAACTATTTCCCATACATAGCCTTGATGAATTTTGGCAGTACCTTATTCTATATGGCCGATGGAAGTGTTGTTTCTGGATCGACAGCCCGCCCTGCAGTATTGGCAGTGGAAGACATTACCTGGGAAACTACTACCAGTACGGACTTAGGCTTTGATGCTAATTTCTTGAACAATCGTCTGCATATCAATTTTGATTATTATTGGAAAAAGACAACAGATATGTTGCTTGCCATTCAGATTCCTTACACGATGGGTTACAACAGTCCTAATACCAATGCGGGCAAGATGTCAACACATGGTTATGACATTGATGTAAGTTGGCAAGATCATATTGGTGATTTCAAGTACAGTGTTGGTCTTAACTTCTCTGACTATTTGTCTAAGATAGATTATTTGAACAACTCTGACATTATTTCTGGTGGAAAAGTTAAAAGAGCTGGGGTCTTGTTTAATGAGTTCTATGGCTATGTTTGTGATGGTATCTATCAGACACAAGATGAGGTGCAAAACTCTGCAAGAACGAGTAGCTCTGTGACTGTAGGTGACTTGAAATACCGCGATATCAGTGGTCCTGATGGCGTGCCAGATGGTAAGATCTCTCCAGAGTATGACAGAGTGCCTTTAGGCAACTCTCTTCCTCGTTATCAGTATGGTGGCAACTTGAGTGCTTCATGGAAGGGCATCGATTTGAACATTGCTTTCCAGGGAATTGGCAAGCAGAATGCTTATCTTGACCAGGCGATGGTGCAGCCATTCAGAAACAATTTTGGCAATGTGCCAGCAATCATTGAAGGCAAGTACTGGAGTCCTTTCAACACTGATGCAGAGAATGCGAGTGCTAAGTATCCACGTCTGTCCAATGTGAGCAAAGATAACAACTATGCCACTTCCAGCTACTGGATGTTTAATGGTTCCTATTTCCGTCTTAAGAATGTAACCTTGGGTTATACACTTCCTAAAAACTGGACAAAGTATGTGGGAATAGACCGTACTCGTCTCTATATCAGTGGATCTGATTTGTTCTGTATCAGCAATTATCCTAAGGGATGGGATCCTGAAATGGGCACAAGTGCTTATCCTATTACTACATCTTTGGTTGTTGGTGTTCAAGTTAATTTTTAAATGAAAAGTATATGAAAGTTAAGATATTTTTAGCTGGTTTGAGCTTGGCATTGGTCTCTTGTGAAAGTATGGATTTGGTTCCAAAGTCTCAAGGTAATACAGCTTCTTGGTATACAAATGAAACAGAGTTGGCTTTGGCGGCTAATGAGTTTTACATATTGGGTTATTGGCAGGAGCCATTAAATTCTTCAGAACAATGGTGTGACAATACAACCTATCGTTTGCAGAACCGCAACCCAGGTAGCAAGGGTACCATTCTTGATGGAACCATGAATGGTCAGCAATATGAGGTTTATGCCTTGTGGGAGCAGAGCTATAAGCTGATAGCCCGTGCTAACACGATGTTGGAAAACATACATAAAGCAGAGGGAAACGTGGCTCAGTCGGTGATAGACCGTTATACGGGTGAGGCTTGTTTTGCCCGTGCTTGCAAATATGCCGATTTGATCTTCTTCTATGGTGATGTTCCTTATTTGGAGAGGACAGAAACGATTACAGAGGCAGAACAGAAGGGGCGTCGTCCAAAAGAGGAGTTAATCCCTCTTGTGTATGCGGATTTTGATAAGGCAATCGAAGGTCTTCCTGTATCATATGGTCAAAGTGCTCCCGTTCATTTTACCAAAGGTGCAGCGATGGCTATGAAAGCTCGTTTTGCACTTTACATGGGTGATTATGAAATGGCGGAAAAATCCGCAAAGGCCTGTATGGACTTAGGTGTTTATTCTTTGGAACCCGATTATGCCAAACTGTTTAAGCAAAGCACTAAGGTAAACCCAGAAAAGGTCTTTGTCTTGCCTCGCTCAATAGAGAATGATGTCGTATTGGATTCTTGGATTGTGAAGAATGGTCTTCCACGTAATGCTGGTGGGTATGGTTCATACAATCCATCCTGGGATCTGCTGGCATCTTATCTCTGTACCGATGGTTTGCCCATTGACGAATCACCTTTGTTTGATCCTCGTAATCCTTTTAAGAATCGTGATCCTCGTTGCAGCATGACTATTGTGGCTTTCAATACAGAACATTGCGGTTTTGAGTATGACCCAAGTCCTGCAGCAACTACCATTATTAACTATACCACGGGCAAAACTCAGTCAAATCAAGATACTCGTAAGGTTAATCAATATGCTTCCTATACGGGCTTGTTATGGAAAAAGGGTATTGACGCTTCTTGGCTGGAAAATGGTTTGAAGGTAGAACAAGACTATATCATCATGCGTTATGCCGACGTACTCTTGATGTATGCGGAGGCTATGATTGAGCAAAATAAGATAGATGATTCCGTACTCAAGGCTATCAATATGGTTCGTGCCCGTGCTTACGGAGTGGATGTTTCGGAGACTTCTGCTTATCCTGCAGTAAAAATGGGTCCTCAGGAGGAATTGAGAAAGGCAGTTCGTATAGAGCGCCGTATGGAGTTTGCAATGGAAAACTCTCGTTTGCAGGACTTGATGAGATGGAAGTTGGCATCAAAGGCTCTCAATGGTTATAATTATATCATGCTTCAGCCGGATGATTTGTTGAAGAACGTTGTAGAGAAGGGACTTTGGTTCTGGGGAATGACACCGCAGATAGACGAAGATGGCTTGGCAGATTTTTCTGCCCTCTTCAATGCCGGTTATTGTACAACTGGTGCCAAGCGTTCTTTCCCAGATAGAGAATACCTCTGGCCAATTCCTACACATGATATGGAATTGTGCCCTAATCTAACAAATAATCCTGGTTATTAAGCCGGGATTATTCCCTCCCTTCAAATCGTTCATTGTGTAATAGATTTTATAAAGAGATTTACAGATGAAAACAAAAAATATAAATCAAGTAATAGTATGGCTGCTGGTATCTTCTATGAGTATGTTCACGGTGTCTTGTAATGAAGATATAGACAACTCTTATTCAAGAAATCAATCGGTTATAGAACTTCAGCCATCGGGTGAATTTGTCAAATTGGATGAGAATAATCCTGATGCTACCGCATTGACATTAGACTGGACAACAGCTCACGATTATGGTGATGATTATATAACCACCTATAAGTATGAAATGCGTGTATCTGGAAGTACTGCTGATGAGATAGTGGAATATGAGGATGATGGCCATTTCTCACGTATTTATACTAACAAGCAATTGCAGGAACTTTTGGTCAATCATTTTGGTCAACTTACCAGTACCATTCGTGAGGTGCAGTTTACTGTCACCGCTTCTTTTGAGGGTCCTCGTTTGGTGATACCTGATATAGCTACGGCAAAAGTGAACGTAAAGACTTATGGACCTAAACAGTTTAGTGCAGACGAATTGTTTATGGGTGGTACTGCTGTCGGTGACGAGGACGTACGGCTCGAGGCAAACAATGATGGTACTATCTACTCCTTTACAGGTAAGTTGAATGCCGGTAAGATTAATTTCCCTGTTCATTTCGGAGATGAGGAGAATGCTATTGGGCCAGAAACAGTTGATGCAACTCCCACTTTGGGAGAGATGCCTGCTGTAATCAGTGACCGTTCTGATGCAAATTATTGGATCATTCCTGAAGCTGATACTTATCGCATCACAATCAACATGAATAATCAAACAGTGAAGATTGTTGCAGCTGGTGCAGTTGTTGAGGCTGATCAGGTGTTCTTGGCAGGTTCGGCTGTTGGTGAGCAAGTTGAAATGACCCAGACCTTGGAGAATGAAAACTTGTATGCTTGGCGTGGAGAACTGTCTTCTGGTAGTCTTTATATTCCTTTCACTTTCGAAGGTGAACAGAAGATGTCGGCAGTTCCAATGAAGGAAGGTAACCATGATATCAATGATGGTCAGTCTTCTTCGTTCACTCAGGTGACGACAAATACGGCAGCAACATCGCGTCATTGGACTATTCCAAGTTCTGGTGTATATCGCATCGTTCTGAATAAAGAAGAAAAGACTGTAACCATCTATTCCGACAAGACTGATTTACAGCCAAAAACGGTTAGTTGGAACAACACCACTTTGGGTATCAACCCTTATAAGACAACTATAGAAAAGTTGTATATGTATGGTACGTTCAATGCTTTTGATCATGATCCTGGTGCCTTCACTGGTTATCAAGATAAGTTCAATCTGTACCCAAGTTTAGCAGATCCTTGTGTGTTTGTATATAAAGGTGATGCGCTCCCTCGTAGCTCACAAAAGGATGAACGAGGAAATGTCGTACAGGCTTCGGTGAAGTTTGCCGTTGATAACCATAATAATAATGTGTATGCTTTTGGTTCTACAGCCGATGCTAAGCGTAATGACCACAATGGTTACATCACAGCCAAGTTGGGCGTTGAAGAGAAAACGGTAGAAGGTCAGAGCCATAACCGCTATGCTTACTTTATTATTCCTGAGGGCTGCAACTTTGTTGTGGTGAATGTGAGAAACAACACAGTTTTATTTGATAAGAAATAATCAATAATATTAGATAATTATGCAAATGGAAAAATATATGTCAGGAGCCAAAACGACGATTATGTCATTGGCACTCATCGTTTCATCTCTCGTTGTCGGAACTTCATGTTCCGACAGCGATGATCTGGGAACGACTGATTATAGTTGGAATATTTCTGGTAACAAGGTTGTGAATATCAAGCCAGAGCGTTATAAGTTCCTCCGTAACCCATTGCAGGGTTGGAATATCTATACGGGTATTGGCAGTGGAATGATGGATAATTTCTGGGATATCTATGATAATTTTGAGTCTTCTGTAGGTCCTGTGAAGGTGTCGGATTATGGTACAACCTGTTATATCCGTGGTGCATGGAGTGACTTCAATCCAGAAGAGGGTGTTTATATTTGGCAAGATGGTGTAGATACTGAACCCGCCAGAAGATTCCGTATGTTAGTAAATGGCGCCAAGGAGCGAAACTTGAAACTGGCTTTTACTTTTGTGGTAGATAGTCGTGACAAGCATTATAATTTTACTCCAAACTATGTGAAAGAAGCAGGTTGCAAGGGATATGTGACTACTACAGGTAGTGTGCAGGTTTGGTCGCCATATCCTGACGATCCTATATTCCAGGAGAAATATGCCAAATTCTTGAAAGATTTTGCAGCTAAGTACAATGATCCAGACGTGACCAATTATGTGAGCGGATTTGGTTTGGGCAAATGGGGTGAAACACATTCCCTGAAATATTGGGCAGTTGACACTCCCAACGAGTCAGAGAAGCGAACAGAGAAGGAGGTAAAATACGATGTGTTTGAGTGGATCACCGACTTGATGTCGCAAACTTTCACAAAGGTTCCTGTCTTCATCAACTATCACCGTTGTCTATTGAGCAGCAAGGAGTTTGATGGAGCACCTGTTGATGATTCTGCCGAGTTGATAGAAAGAGCTGTCAAGAAAGGTTTTGGACTTCGTCATGATGCATTTGGTATGAAACAATATTACAAGGATTGGGAGCGCGGCATCGCAACTACTTATCGCTATCAATGTCCATTTATTATGGAAGGCGGTTGGGTAGAGTCATCTCATGGTGGTTCAATCAAGGGTGATGGTTATGCCAATTATAAAGAGGTGAGAAAAGGTGAGTTTGATGAGGCTAAGGGTGCTAATGTGAATATGATGGATTTCCGATTCAACAACAAGCCACAGGCAGGTGAAACCCATTCTTGGTTTAATGCAGCATACAATTTGGTAGAAGAATTCATAGCAGAAGGTGGTTATCGCCTTTATCCAGATAAATTATCTGTTCCCGAGAATGCTTCTGCAGGCGCAAAGGTTACCTTAACACATCGTTGGTCTAACTTGGGCTGGGGATATTGTCCTACTAATCTACCTCAATGGAATCAGAAGTATAAGGTGGCATTTGCCTTGTTGGACAAGAATACAGAGAAACCTGTCAAAGTCTATGTAGATGCTTTGCCAAAAGTTTCTGATTGGGTGAAGGGTAAGCCTCATACTTACAGTACAGAGATTACATTGGAAGGTGTCACTTCTGGTCAATATACTTGGGCTGTTGGTATCGTAGATACAGCAAAGGACAACAATATAGGCATTTATATTTCTGCACGAGATGAATATCAGACAGCAGATGGATGGGTAAAACTTTCAGATGTAACTATTAAATAATGAAAAAGTATATATGTGCAAGAAATTCCTCATAACGATAATTGCGTTCCTGAGTTCCCTTATGGTGGAGGCTTCTGAAATTCTGGTGGAAGCAGAGAGCTTCCACCAGAAGGGAGGTTGGGTTGTTGATCAGCAATTTATGGACCAAATGGGCTCTTCTTATTTGTTGGCACATGGAATGGGTAAACCTGTGAATGATGCTACGACAACTATACACGTGAAAGAAGGTGGTCTCTACTATATATATGTAAGGACATACAATTGGACTGCTCCTTGGAGCAAAAAGTCTGGGCCAGGTCGCTTTTCTTTGTCTGTTAATGGAAAAATCATTTCTAAGGTATTGGGCGCTGAAGGAAAGGACTGGCAATGGCAAAAAGTTGGTAAAATGAGGCTCAAGACAGGTACAAACAGTTTGGCTTTGCATGACTTGACAGGTTTTGAGGGCCGTTGTGATGCAGTCTATATGACAACCGATGAAGTTCAGTCTCCTGTAGGACTTGATACAAAAGCAACTGATCTACTTCGCAAACGTCTTCATCCACAGGTCATTTTAAAGCAGAAGAACTACGATTTTATCGTGATAGGTGGTGGTATCGCAGGTATGTGCGCTGCCGCTTCTGCTGCCCGATTGGGGTGTAAAGTGGCTTTAGTCAATGACCGTCCTGTTTTAGGAGGTAATAATTCTTCAGAGGTACGCGTACATTTAGGAGGAACAATAGAGATGATGCCCAATCAGGGATTGGGAAGGATGATTCGTGAGTTTGGACATTCTAAAGGTGGTAATGCTCAGCCCGGCAACTTCTATGAAGATACCAAGAAAGATTCCTTTATTCTTGCCGAGAAAAATATAACACTTTATCCTTGTTACCGTGCAGTAAAGGTCAAGACGATAGGGAACCTTATTCAGTCTGTAGTGATTCGTCAGATTTCTACTGGTGAGGAACTCTGTCTTTCTGCTCCCATTTTTAGCGATTGTACAGGAGATGGTACGATTGGTTATATGGCTGGAGCTGATTGGAGAATGGGGCGTGAGGCACAAGACGAATATCATGAGTCTTTGGCACCTGTTAAAGCTGATTCCGTCGTTATGGGTACCTCTATTCAGTGGTATTCAGAGTTGAAGGATAATAAGGTTTCGTTTCCAGAGTTTTGTTATGGTGTAAACTTCAATGAAACTAATAAGGAAACTGTAACTAAAGGAGAGTGGACCTGGGAAACAGGTATGAATAAAAACCAGATAACAGAAGCTGAAAGAATCAGAGACTATGGACTTTTGGTTATTTACTCTAACTGGAGTTTTTTGAAGAATCATTCTGTAGAAAAGAAAAAATTCAACAATCGTTCCTTGGCGTGGGTGGGTTATATCGCGGGCAAGCGAGAGTCACGCCGTCTTTTAGGAGATTACGTTTTGTCTGAGGAAGATATCAATAAAAATGTATTGCACGAAGATGCGTCTTTTACAACAAGTTGGAGCATTGACTTGCATTTTGCGGACAGTATTAATAGTATTCATTTCCCTGGCAATGAATTTAAAACGCGAACTATACATCGATGGATTTATCCCTATGCTGTGCCTTATCGCTGTCTGTATTCCCGTAATGTGAACAACCTTTTTATGGCAGGTAGGAATATCAGTTGTACTCATGTGGCTTTGGGTACGGTAAGGGTTATGAGAACCACGGGTATGATGGGGGAGGTTGTAGGGATGGCTGCTGGTCTTTGCCATCAATATGGTATTATGCCAAGAGACGTGTATCGTCATCATTTGCCGGAGCTAAAAGTGTTGATGCAGGATGGTTTGGGTAAGAAAGATGTACCCGACACTCAGCATTTTAATGAACCTAATAGATTTTTGGATAAGCCTCGTGCTTTTATCAATCATTAATTATTATGAGAAAAACCCTATTCATTTTGCTATTATTCTCAATGGCATGGTGTTCTGTGAAAGCTGTGAAGAGCAGCTATGCCATTTTGAATAAAGATACCCTTCGCATAGGAAACTCTTACATGGAGCGCTGTTTCTTGTGGAATCATGGAGCGTTGAAAACGATAGCCTTGACAGATAAACTGCATGGAACTTGCATGCAGGCTCGTGGTGAGCGTCCAGACTTTGCCATAGCTCAAGGTGATGCAAGGAATGGAAAAATGTCATCACAATGGGTTCTTTCTGATGGTGTGCAACCAAGTCATCTTGAAGTGATTGTTTGTTACGACCAGGGTACATTATCAGTAAAGCGTGTCTTCAAGGTTTATGAGAATACTCCTGCCTTGGCATGTACCACTTATCTTAGAGGTACTATGCAGAAGTTGAAGTCTGTTGCTGATGTATCCAATGTTGATAGAAAAAATATTGAGTCAGCAGAGGATATGGTGACGGAATTGAAAACTCCAACATTAGACCGCATTCAGTTGTTTGGGAAGCATTGGCAGACAAAGGCCGTTGAGTTTTTGGATTATACTGATTGGAATGACAATTTGGTCTTTGAACGTAATTTTATTCCATATCGCAAGAGCGGTTGTAGGGGTAATCTGTTGTTTGCCAAGGACCAATTGACTGATAATGGCTTCTTTTTTTTGAAAGAGTCTCCTTCTTCAAGTACACAGTTGCATTATACTGGTTCCGACTTTATCACAGATTTCAATGACTTTATGGTAGTCAGTCCTGGAGTTTCTTCTGCCGACATAAAGAAGGAATCATGGACTCGTCTGTATGGATGTGTGCTTGGCGTATTTCATGGTGAGGAGAGAGCTGCATTGGTGTCTTTGCGAACTTACCAAAAACAACTGCGAAAGGAAAAATCTTCTTCAGATGAGATGATTATGCTCAACACTTGGGGAGATAGAAGCCAAGATGAAAAAATCAACGAGGAGTTTTGTATGCGCGAATTAGATAGAGCAGCCAAGTTGGGTATTACAGTTTTCCAGTTGGATGACGGCTGGCAGAGTGGTAAAAGTCCTAACTCAAAGACAAAAGGAGGCTCTTTCAAGGATATTTGGAAGGACAACAGCTATTGGACACCTAATCCCATGAAGTTCCCTCATGGATTGAAAAATATAGTGAAGAGAGGAAAGAAGTTGGGTATCCGTATCGGCTTGTGGTTTAATCCAAGTGTACAAAATGATTTTTCCGATTGGGAGAAGGATGCCCAGGCTATTGTGTCTTTATATCGTCAATATGGCATAGAGTGCTTCAAGATAGATGGTTTGCAGATTCCTACAAAGCAAGCAGAAGAGAATTTGCGCCATCTTTTTGACAAGGTAGCATTGGAAACCAATCATCACGTTATCTTTAATTTGGACGCCACAGCAGGAAGACGTGGGGGATATCATTCTATGAATGAGTATGGAAATATATTTCTGGAGAATAGATATACTGATTGGGGAAACTACTATCCTTATCGTACTTTGCGCAATTTGTGGCAATTGTCTCGTTATGTTCCTGCAGAAAAAATGCAGGTAGAGTTCTTGAACAAATGGCGCAATGCTGATAAATATGCTGACAATGATATTTTTGCTCCTAAGAGCTACTCCTTTGACTATCTTTTTGGCATTACTGCTGCTGCTCAGCCTTTAGCATGGATGGAAGCATCCAACTTGCCTCAGGATGCCTATAAGGTTTCCCCACTGATAGAGAGTTACAGAAAGATACAGCATGACTTCCATTCGGGAGTTATCTTGCCAATAGGTGATGAGCCTTCAGGGCGTTCTTGGACAGGCTTCCAGTCTATGACGTGTCAGGATAAAGGATATTTTATTGTTTATCGTGAGGACAACGACAGACAAAAGGCCTGGTTGCAGACCTGGTTGACGCCTGGCGAGCATGTTCAATTGGAGAAGATAGCTGGGCAAGGAGCCTCATTTGTCTCCCAAATAGATGAGAATGGACGACTCTCTTTCTTTTTACCGGAGAAGAATCAATTTGCAATTTACCAATACAAGATTGAGAAATGAAAAAAATAGTAGCTTTATTAATATGTATCATTTCCCTTTGTGGAGAGACTTTTGCTGCAGAGACATATATATCTAATGTCTATGGTAGGCAATATGAATCCTTGAATGGAAAGTGGAACGCTATCGTCGATCTTTACGAGAGAGGCGAAGAAATGAAATTGTATCTCAACCAAACGCCTCAAGGTAAGAGCGATTTCTATGAATATGCTTTCGATGGAGGTTTGCGCCTGAATGTACCAGGAGATTGGAATTCTCAATCTTCTGAACTCAAGTATTTTGAAGGCTCTGTTTGGTATGCCCGCCATTTTCATCTCCATGCTTTAGATGCCAAGCGGCGCTTTTTGTACTTCGCTGGTGTCAGCTATCGTTGTAATGTGTATTTGAATGGTAAAAAAATCGGAGAGCACGAAGGATCTTTCACACCTTTTCAAATGGAGGTGACAGATGCTTTGGTGCAAGGGGATAATACATTGGTTGTGGAGGTGAACAATCGTCGTCAGAAGTCTGCCATCCCAGCTTTGTCTTTTGATTGGTGGAATTATGGTGGTATCACGCGAGATGTGATGCTTGTTACCTTGCCTAAGCAATATATTAGCGATTATTTTGTTCAATTGGATAAGCATCGTGCAGATTTGGTACATGTGAAAGTCTTTTTGTCGGAAGGTGTTGCCAATCAAGATGTATGTGTAGAAATACCAGAATTGAAGCGCAGACTCCTATTGAAAACAGACGCATCAGGTATGGCAACTGGAGATTTGAAGATTTCCAAGATACAACGTTGGAGTCCAGATTTTCCTAAGTTATATCAAGTAAACATCAAAACCCAGTGCGATGAGGTAACAGAAATGATAGGATTCCGTAATGTGGAGGTGAAGGGGACAAAAGTGCATCTCAATGGGAAACCAGTGTTTTTGCGTAGTATTTCTTTCCACGAAGAAATACCACAGCGTATGGGAAGAGCCTGCTCTGAAAGTGACGCCGAAATGCTCCTTTCTGAGGCAAGAGCTTTAGGAGTTAATATGGTTCGTTTGGCGCATTATCAGCAAAACGAGTATATCGTTCGCAAGGCAGAGAAGTTGGGCATCATGCTATGGCAGGAAATACCTGTTTGGCAAGCCATAGATTTCTCTAATAAGGAAACCTTAAATAAAGCAAAGAGAATGTTGAAAGAAACCATTCGTAGAGACCAAAACCGTTGCGCTGATTGCTTTTGGGGAATTGCAAACGAGACACGGCCTTCTGATGCTCGTAATGCCTTTTTGACGGATTTGCTGCAAGCTGGTAAGGAAGTAGATACAACTCGCTTATTTGTTGCCGCTTTCGATAATGTATATTTCAAGGAAAATTCGCAGTTGTTCGAGATGGAAGATAGCTTTGTAAATCAATTGGATATGATTGGCGTCAATAAATATATGGGCTGGTATGCGCCATGGCCGTTGGAACCTGCCAAATGTGTATGGAAGGTGGCTGTGCATAAGCCATTGCTTATTTCAGAGTTTGGGGGCGAGGCCTTGTTTGGTCAGCATGGTGACGATACGACAGCTTCTTCCTGGAGTGAGGAATACCAAGCAAAACTTTATCGTGATAATTTGAGGATGTTTGAGAATATTCCAAATTTAGTAGGTGTCTCGCCTTGGGTTCTTTTTGACTTCAGGTCGCCATTCCGCTTTCATCCTACCAATCAGGATGGTTGGAACCGTAAGGGATTGGTTTCTGATCAAGGACAGCGCAAGAAAGCCTGGTATGTTATGCATGACTACTATCAGAAAAAGCAGCAAGAATACAAGAACATTAAATAAACACATGACCTATGAGAATACAATCGAGAATGATGATATGGCTGTTGGTCGTATGTATTGCTCGCCCTGTAATGGCGAATAATTCAGCAAAAGCCAAGATGATATATAAAGATGCCCATGCCACTTTGGAAAACAGAGTAGAGGATCTTTTGTCACGTATGACCTTAAAAGAAAAGGTCTTGCAGCTCAATCAGTATACATTGGGTACCAACAATATAGAGAATAATAAGGGTGTAGAGGTGAAAAACATCCCTGCAGAGATAGGCTCTTTGATATATTTTGCTACTGATCCAGAGTTGCGAAATCGGATGCAACGTCATGCCATGGAGGATTCTCGCTTGGGCATTCCTATTTTGTTCGGCTATGATGCCATTCATGGTTTTCGTACGATTTTCCCGATTCCATTAGCTCAGGCTTGCAGTTGGAACCCTGCATTGGTGGAGCAAGGATGCAGGGTTTCTGCTCAAGAGTGTAGAATGAGTGGTGTAGACTGGACATTCTCTCCAATGATAGATGTCAGCAGAGATCCAAGATGGGGGCGTGTGGCTGAATGCTACGGAGAGGATCCCTATGCCAATGGCGTGTTTGCACAGGCTGCCGTGAAAGGTTATCAAGGCAACAGCCTTGCTGCTGCAACGTCTGTTGCCGCATGTTTGAAACATTATGTGGGTTATGGAGCTTCTGAGGCAGGTCGCGACTATGTTTATACTGAGATTTCCCGCCAGAGTCTATGGGATACTTATCTTCTTCCATACGAGATGGGTGTGAAGGCTGGTGCAGCTACTATTATGAGTAGCTTTAATGACATCAGTGGCACTCCTGGATCTGCTAACTATTATACGTTGACAGAGGTTCTTCGCCATCGTTGGCATTTCTCAGGTATGGTTGTCTCGGATTGGGCAGCCATCCAGCAATTGAAGAGTCAAGGTATGGCCAAGAATTTGAAGGAGGCTGGTGCATTAGCGCTAACGGCAGGACTCGATATGGATATGATGTCTCATTCGTATGATGCATATTTGGAGTCTTTAGTCACTGAAGGTAAGGTCAGCATGGCAGTTATTGATGAGGCTGTGAGGCGAGTGCTGAGGGTAAAGTTTCAACTGGGATTGTTTGAAAATCCTTATACCCCAGTTTCAAAGCCTGCAGCTCGTTTTCTGCTGCCACAAAGCTTGCAGGTAGCTTCCGACATAACTTCTGAGTCAATGGTTCTTTTGAAGAATTCGGGTATATTGCCATTACAGTCTGTAAAGAAGATCGCTGTGGTGGGACCGATGGCAGACAATGCACATGATTTGCTTGGCTGTTGGTGGGGACATGGTGAGGATCAGGATATTCAGAAATTGCTTGCTGGCATTCAGAAGGAGTTTGCTGGAACCTCCGAAGTGAGGTATGCTAAAGGTTGTGATTTTGACGGTGATGACGAATCGGGCTTTAAGGAAGCAGAGGCTTTGGCCAAATGGGCTGATGTTGTTATCATGTGTATGGGCGAGAAAGGTAGTTGGAGTGGTGAGAATAATTCTCATGCCGACATCAGTCTGCCTGCCATTCAGCAAAAGTTGATGCATACCGTGAATAATGCCGGTGGTAAGATTGTGCTCGTCTTGGCAAGTGGTCGCCCTGTTGTTCTGGGTGAGGCTGTGGATTTGTCAGAAGCAATTTTGGAAGTTTGGCATCCTGGTATAGCAGGAGGTGATGCGCTTGGAGGCATTCTTTCAGGCCGCTATAATCCTTCAGGCAAGTTGGCGATGACGTTCCCCTATGCGCAAGGTCAGATTCCTATTTATTATAACAGGCGTAATAGTGCCCGCCGTCATCAGGGCTTTTACAAGGATATGACGAGCGAACCTTTATATCCTTTCGGGCATGGACTGAGCTATACGCATTTTATTTATGGTTCGCCAGTTGCAAGTAAATCTCATGTGACCAAGAATGATAAGTTTCAGGTTTCGGTTTCTGTAACCAATGTTGGCGACAGGGACGGAAAGGAGACAGTCTTTTGGTATATTGTGGATCCTTATAGTACCATTACGCGCCCATGTAAAGAGTTGAAGTTCTTTGAGAAGAAATTGATACGGAAGGGAGAGAGTGTTACTTATACCTTTAATGTCGATGTGGAGAGAGATCTTGGATATATTGATGCCGATGGCAGACGATTTGTGGAGTCTGGTGAAGTGTCGATACTTGTGGGTGATAAAGAATTGAAGTTGAATATAGAATAGAAAAAATATGAAACGTTTTATAGTTCTTTCTTTGATGGTGTGTATATCTTTCCTTTCTGTTTTTTCTCAACGTAGCGAACGCATACTTGAGGAAGGGTGGAAATTTGCTCGTGGACGATATGCTTCTGCAGAGAAGGTGAATTATGACGATAAGTTATGGAGCAGTGTGACTGTTCCTCACGATTATGCCATATTGGGACCTTTTGATAGGAGCAACGACTTGCAGGATGTGATGAATATCCAAAACAAAGAAACCAAGGTGAATCGTAAGACGGGGCGTACCGGAGGACTTCCTTATGATGGTGAGGCTTGGTATCGTTGTCATTTTCGTTTGAATGGCCATTCACGGAGCTTTCTTTATTTTGATGGAGTGATGAGCGAGGCCACAGTCTTTGTAAATGGGCGGCAAGTGGCCTTTCAACCGAATGGCTATGCTGCATTTCAAGTAGAAATAACCTCCTATGCACATCGTCCTGGCAAAGATAATGTCTTGGCGATTAAGTTAGATTCCAAGGCTCATTCTTCGCGTTGGTATCCTGGCGCAGGAATATTTCGGGAAGTGAGGTTGATTGAGACGGGAGATGTCCTTCTTTCTGCTTGGAAAACCAAAGTTATTACTAAAATAGTTGGTGCTAATAAGGCAGAAGTAAGTGTAGATGCTACTATAGTAGGGAAAAATAAATCCGGTAGCATCGCCAGATTGGAACTGTTGGATACTAACCGCAAGGTTGTTGCCAGTCGGCAAGCCTCGGTGCGGGCGGGTGAACAAAACTCTCGACAGATTCTGACAGTATTGAATCCACGATTGTGGAGTCCGGAACAGCCTAATCTTTATCATTTGCGTATCTCTTTAGTTCGGGATAAACGTGTTGTTGACCACTTGGAGCAGGAGGTTGGCATTAGAAGTGTTGAATTTGTCAAGGGACAGGGCTTTTTCCTGAATGGGAAGCATCGTCAGATACAAGGGGTTTGCATACATCATGATTTAGGAGCGCTGGGTACCGCTATTAATGAGTCTGCTCTTCGCTATAGGCTCAGGCTTTTAAAGAATATGGGGTGTGATGCCATCCGAACTTCCCATAATCTTCCTTCCTCATTATTGCCCCGATTGTGCGATGAGATGGGGTTGATGCTGTTGATAGAGCCTTTCGACGAGTGGGATATACCTAAGTGCGAGAAAGGATTCCATCGTTATTTTGAAGATTATGCAGAGAGAATGGTAAGAGATATGGTGTGCCATTTTCGCAATCATGCTTCTGTCATCTTGTGGGGAATAGGCAACGAGGTGCCCAACCAGCGAGATCCTGAAGGATGGAAGTTGGTGAAACGCTTGCAGCAGTATTGCCATGAAGAAGATTCTACACGATCTGTTACAGTGTGTATGGATCAAATTCCGTATGTTTTGGCTAATGGATTCGCCAAAGAAGTGGATATTCCTGGCATCAACTACAATACTTGGAATTTTGAAAAGGCAGCTGCTGTTTGGCAGCAAGGAATGATTCTCGGTTCCGAAACAGCTTCCACAGTAAGTTCGCGTGGTGTTTATAAATTCCCTCTAAAGTTGAGATCCATGGCAATGTACGCAGACCATCAGTCTTCGGGTTATGATGTGGAATATTGTAGCTGGAGTAACACGCCAGATGTTGATTTTTCCTTGGCCGAGAAATATCCATGGTATTTAGGACAGTTTGTATGGACGGGCTTCGACTATTTAGGTGAACCAACACCTTATAATAATGACAACTGGCCAAGCCATAGCTCGCTCTTTGGTATCATCGACTTAGCCAATATGCCCAAGGACAGGTATTATTTTTATCGCAGTCTGTGGAATAAAAGAGATCATACACTTCATATACTTCCTCATTGGACTTGGCATGGGCGCGAGGGGCAGGTAACCCCTGTAATGGTATATACAGATTATCCCGAAGCAGAGTTGTTCCTGAATGGCAAAAGCATGGGGCGCAGGCGGAAACTGTCCTTGTCGGAAGTCCAGTCTATGAAGGGAGACAGTCTGGCTCTCTTACGACATTATCGGTTGATATGGGATTCTGTGAAATATGAGCCTGGTAAACTTGTTGTTGTCGCTTATGATAGGGAAGGACATCCTGCAATGAGTGATTCTGTCTGTACGGCAGGACAACCTTATCGGTTGATGGCAACGGTCGATAAGCATAGTGTGTGCGCCAATGGTACAGAGTATGCTTTTGTGCAGTTAAAAGTAGTCGATAGGCAGGGTAATCTGTGCCCTGACAGTTCTGAAAGAATTCGTTTCAGAGTAGATGGATGTGGTGAGTTTGTTGCTTCAGCCAATGGAGATCCTACCGACTTGAATCCTTTTCACATATCAGAAATGCCTGTCTTTCATGGACAACTGATGGCAATCGTACGAGGTAATGGCCGTGTGGGCGAGTTCCTTTTTGAGGCTTCTGCCGATGGGCTTCTGCCATGCAAGATAAAGATAAAGACAAAATAAAAATATAGTTATGAAGAAATATCAGATAAAAAGTTTGTGTAATATCAGCCGTACAATAGCGGTGATGATAGTTGGTGTCGTTTGTTCTCATTCGATGGCTCAAATCATAGATGATGAAGCTGTCAAAAGAGCGAAAGAGTTGGTGGAACAAATGACTTTGAGAGAAAAGATAGATTATCTGTCCGGTGAGACGTCCTTTTCACTGCGTGCTATTCCACGTCTGGGTATTCCTCGCATATTGCTGGCTGATGGTCCTTGTGGCATTCGCAATCATGCACCTCATAGCACCTTGTTCCCATCGGGCATCCTAACTGCAGCCACTTGGAATAGAAATGTGGCTCATCTGTTGGGTGAGGGCCTGGGGGATGACGCCCGTGCCCGTGGTGTCGGTATCTTATTGGGTCCAGGTGTTAATATATATCGCTCACCCTTGTGCGGTCGTAATTATGAATATTTCGGCGAGGATCCCTATCTCACTTCTGAGATAGCCTGTCAGTACATAGAAGGCGTTCAGAGCAGGGGAGTGATGGCAACCATCAAGCATTTTTGTGGCAACAATCAGGAGTGGAGTCGTCATCACACCAGTTCTGATATTGATGAGCGAACTTTGCAGGAAATCTATTTCCCTGCATTTCGCAAGGCAGTACAGCAGGCTCACGTAGGTGCAGTTATGAACAGTTATAATCTTGTCAATGGTGTGCATGCTACAGAGAATGCCTGGCTCAATAAAACGATACTTCGTGACACATGGGGATTTAACGGTCTCTTGATGTCTGATTGGACTTCTGTCTATTCTGTTGTCAACACAGCCAATAATGGCCTGGATTTGGAGATGCCAAAAGGACGCAATCTGAATTACGAGAATCTTTATCCTGCTATAAAGAATGGATTGGTGACAGAGGCTACGATAGATCAAAAGGTACAGCACATTCTGCAGTCTTTGATAGCTTTTGGCTTGCTCGACCGACAGCAGAAAGATACAACGATAGCCTTGAATTATGCATCGTCCAGGCAGAAAGCTCTACAGATAGCCCGTGAAGGTATTGTGCTTCTGAAAAACAATAAGAACACATTGCCTCTTAAAGGGCGTACAGCCCTTGTTGGTGAGAATGCCAATATTGTGGCAACAGGAGGTGGAAGTGGCTTCGTAAATCCCTTTGCCTCTACTACGTTGAGTGCTGCCCTAAAGAAAGCCAAGCCCAATCTTATCGTCTTGACCGATGATGTCATCTATGATGATGTTAATGCTGAGGTTTATATGGATGCGGCAATGACAAAAAAAGGTTTCTTGGCTTCTTATTACAAAAATCAGAAGCTTTCAGGAACTCCCGATTCAACTCATGTGGATGACAAGATAGCATTTGATTGGGGATATGACTCTATAGGTCCAGGTTTTCCTAAAGATCATTTCTCGGCAAGATGGTCTTTCTATTATAAGTCAAAGGAAGATGGTCTGTTGCGCATATCTATGGGTGGCGATGATGGCTACCGTATCTTTGTGAACGATAAGCTCTTGACAGGCGATTGGGGTAATCATGCTTATTCTCATCGCGAGAAAACGTTCAAGGTAGAAAAAGGCCAAATGTATCATTTTGTTTTGGAATATTTTGACAATATATCTTCTGCAGCAGTGAGCTGCAATATCTCTCGTCTGAATGAGAAAAAATTGTATGCTGGTCTGGCTAAGGTTGAAAACATAGTTTATAGTACTGGCTTTAACTCCAATGTAGAGGGAGAAGGCTTTGATCGTTCTTTCCGTCTTACGGGGTATCAGGAAGAGATGATAGAGCGCCTTTCTATGGCGGGCAAGAAGATGACGGTAGTGCTCAATGCTGGCGGTGGAGTGGATATGAGCCGTTGGCTTGACAAGATAGACGCCCTGCTGATGGCATGGTATCCTGGACAGGAAGGTGGAACTGCCTTGTCAGAAATACTGACAGGAAAGATTTCTCCAAGTGGTAAACTTCCTATTTCTATTGAGAAAAAATGGGAGGACAATCCTTGCCATGACAGTTATTATGAGAACCGACCTGGTAGAGAATGTAAGACTGTGGAATATCGTGAAGGTGTGTTTGTTGGCTATCGTGGTTATGATGCCAATGGAGTAAAGCCTTTATTCCCGTTTGGCTTTGGCCTTTCTTATTCTTCTTTTGACTATTCAAATCTTACTATAGTTAAAGATAATGATTCATGGCTTGTATCTTTCGACTTGAAAAATACAGGCAAGAAGGATGCTGCAGAAGTAGCACAAGTCTATGTGGGATGCGTGAATCCTACCTTACCCCGTCCGTTGAAGGAGTTGAAGGGCTTTGAAAAAGTATTTCTGAAGCATGGAGAGTCTCGTCGTATTCAAGTAAAATTGGATTCTGACTCATTCTCTTATTATGATATGGACCAGCATCAGTTTGTGACAGTGCCAGGATCGTATCTGGTTCAAGTTGGTGGTAGTTCCGTTTCTTTACCTCTCAAAGAACAGATTCTTATCCCTTGATGTCTTTGTTTGTGATTTCACAACGTTATCGTGTTTTGACTGTTACAGATCATCGATAGTACGCAGAACGTTTTGGACACAGACTTCGAGAAAGTTAGGAAATTTCTTGTGGGTAAAAAACATAAAAATGATTTAGATAGCGTGTAACTCAAAAGAGTTGCGCGCTTTTTTTGAGTGACAATGTCTGGGAAAAGTTCTAAAGAATAGATAAATGGTGAATGCTTTAATGTTATTTATTATAGATTTCTCGCATTCTCATCCTGTAGTGTAGGAACTACAGAATATTACTGACTATAAATATGTTTGTGACTTTCCTGTATGGAATGATGAAGCAATTTGTCCCAATGACTTTTCTTTTAACATAATCATTGTGTTCTTTTTCATGCCGTGTTTAGTGAAAAGTTAATAATTTTTGTGTTGTTTTGTATGGATGCTACATGTTTTTTCGGAAAAATACGTTATCTTTGCAGAAGAAAAGCTGCACTCGGCAATTTGAAAACAAGTTTTCATTGCGCTCGTTTGCGTTATCTTTGCAGAAGAAAAGCTGCACTCGGCAATTTGAAAACAAGTTTTCATTGCGCTCATTTGCATTATCTTTGCAGAAGATAAGCTGCACTCGGCAATTTGAAAGCAAGCTTTCATTGCGCTCGCTTGCACTATCTTTGCAGAAAATTAGACACATGAAAGCAGTAAAGCCAAAGAAAAATTTGGGTCAGCATTTCCTTACTGACCTCGGTATTGCCAAGCGAATAGCCGATACGGTAGACGCTTGTCCAGATTTGCCCGTGCTCGAGATTGGTCCGGGTATGGGTGTGCTCACCCAGTATCTTATAGAGAAACCACGTCCTGTAAAAGCTGTGGAAATCGACTCTGAGTCGGTGGCTTATCTTCACGAGAACTTTCCACGTCTCAAGGACAATATCATAGGTGAGGATTTCCTGCGTATGGACCTCACACGTATCTTCGACGGGCGACAGTTCGTGCTGACGGGCAATTATCCCTACGATATTTCCTCGCAGATATTCTTCAAGATGCTCGACTACAAGGACCTCATTCCCTGTTGCACGGGAATGATTCAGCGCGAGGTGGCGTTGCGCATCGCCTCAGAGCCTGGCAACAAAGCCTATGGCATCCTGAGTGTCCTCATACAGGCATGGTACAGTGTGGAATATCTCTTTACCGTAGACGAGAATGTATTCAATCCTCCCCCTAAGGTGAAGAGTGCCGTAATTCGCATGACACGCAATGAGGTGACCGACTTAGGTTGCGATGAGTTGCTCTTCAAGCGTTTGGTAAAGACGGTATTCAACCAGCGTCGCAAGATGTTGAGAGTGAGTCTGAAGCAGATGTTCCCTGGGCAGACTCCCCGCGAGGATTTCTATACAGCCGATGTGATGACCCGTCGCCCCGAGCAGCTTTCGGTGCAGGAGTTTGTGGAACTTACCAATTATGTGGGAGCTGAACTGGAAAGGCTACAGGCTGAGAAAAACAGCTAAAAAGATGGCTGGCGTGCAAAAGAGGCTCTAAATGTTTGGCGGTTACGCAAAATATGCCTATATTTGTGGCTTGAATTGTGATAACAGACAATAAAAGGATTTATTAACAATAAGCAAAATTGAAAATATGATAGACGTAAAAGAAACTTTGAACAAAGCAGGCGAGCGCATGGAGATGGCTGCAATGTATCTGGCAGAAGAACTTTCGCATATCCGTGCCGGTCGTGCCAACGTAGCCATCCTCGATGGTGTGAGAGTGAACAGTTATGGCAGTATGGTGCCTCTTAATCAGGTGGCAAATATCACAACTCCTGATGCTCGTACCATCGCTATCCGTCCTTGGGACAAGAAAGCTATCAAGGATATTGAGAAGGCCATTATGGACAGTGGAGTGGGTATCACTCCTGAAAACAATGGTGAGATAGTACGCTTAGGCATTCCACAGCCTACAGGTGAGCGCCGTAAGGAACTGGTAAAGCAGTGCAACAAGATAGCTGAGAAGGCTAAGGTTGAGGTGCGCAACGTGCGTCAGGAAATCAAGGAGAAGCTGAAGAAGGCCATCAAGGACGGACTGTCTGAAGACCTCGAGAAGGATGCTGAGAACGACTTGCAGAAGTTGCACGACAAGTACATCAAGCAGTTGGAAGCTCTCATGGACGACAAGGAGAAGGAAATCATGACCGTCTAAAGTCGTAGGATGAAAGGACTTGTCATCAAAAATACTGGAAGCTGGTACACCGTCAAGACTGACGATGGCCAGCTTATTGAAAGCAAGATAAAGGGCAATTTCCGTCTGAAGGGAATACGCAGCACCAACCCTGTGGCTGTTGGCGACCATGTGCAGCTTATTACCAATCAGGAGGGAACCGCCTTTATTTCTGCCATAGAAGACCGTCGCAACTACATTATCCGCAAATCGCCCAATCTGAGTAAGCAAAGCCACATCTTGGCAGCCAATGTTGACCAGGCTTTGCTGGTGGTGACGGTGAATTATCCACAAACCTCCACAACTTTTATCGACCGATTCTTGGCTGGTGCAGAGGCTTATCGTGTGCCCGTCATTCTGGTATTCAATAAGCGAGATATCCTCTCTGAGGAGGAGTTGCACTATGAGCAGATGATGCGAAAACTCTATGAGACTATTGGCTATCAGTGTGTCGAGCTGTCTGCTGCCACCGGTGAGGGAATGGAACAGTTGATTCCTCTTATCAAGGACAAGATATCTTTGCTCAGCGGCAACAGTGGAGTAGGCAAGTCGACGCTTATCAACCAGTTGGTGCCTGAGGCCGACCAACGTACAGCTGAAATCAGCGATGCTCATAATACGGGCATGCACACCACCACCTTCAGCGAGATGATAGCGCTGTCGGCTGGAGGTTATCTCATCGATACTCCCGGTATCAAGGGCTTTGGTACCTTTGATATAGAGAAGGAAGAATTGACGAGTTATTTTAAGGAGATATTCCAGTTCTCAGAGAACTGCCGTTTCTCCAACTGCACCCACACCCACGAACCGGGTTGTGCCGTCATCCGTGCTGTGGAAGACCATTACATAGCCGCCAGCCGTTATCAAAGTTATCTTTCCATGCTCGAAGACAAGGACGAGAACAAGTATAGGGAGTCTTTTTAGGGGTGTAACGAAACTGAAAGAACTAAGAACAAGATAAAGATGCCAAACAATGAGCTAAAGGATTTCAAGCAGCGCTTCGAGGAGGGCGAGTTCGCACAGAGTGCCGAGCTCAGTACCCGTTATCTCGATGAAAACATTCTGATATTCGACAATATCAGGGTGTTGGCTAATCCTGATCCCGTAAGATTGCAGATGAATATGATAGCCTCCTGCCAGGCTGGCAACGTGAGGCTCAACATCAACGGCAAGGTGATAGAGATCGGTAAGAACGATATCTTTGTGTGTCCGCCCAACAATACGCTCGACATCATGGAGGTTTCGCCCGACTTTGCGTGTACGGCTATGTGTTTGTCCAACTTAGGTCTGCAAAACATTCTGCACTCTCATATCAGCATCTGGAATCGTGCCATGTATGTTGACAAGGTTTCGGTGGTGAAGATGACAGAGGAAGAAATGCTCTTCTATGCCAAGTTTACCGACCTGGTGCGTCTTTGTCTCGATGCCGACTACATGCAGCTTACATCGTGGAATCCCTATCGCCGCGAAATCGTTGAGACGCTGCTCAAGAGCGCATTGTTGGCGTTGTGCAACAATTTTTCTTCTACCATAGAGAAGGATGATAAAAACGCTTCTTCCACTACAAGCGACCTTTTCGACAAGTTCCTTGAACTGTTGCAGCAGAGCGAGATCAAGCATCAGCCGGTAGAGTATTTTGCCCAGCAACTGTGCATCACCCCAAAATATCTGTCCATCGTGTGCAAGCGGCATTCCGGCAAGACTGCCATTGACTGGATAACTGAGTACACCCTTTCGGATATTACTTATTATCTGCGATCTACGAGCAAGTCGATAAAGGAGATTTCGGGTATTCTCGGTTTCTCCAACACTTCTTTCTTTGGCAAGTATGTCAGAGAACATCTCCATACTTCGCCTCTGAAGTATCGTGAGAAACTGAGAAAATAAATATTATTTGATTTCCACTTCGTGCAAATCCACGAACTCACCATTCTTTCTCTTTCTCTCCACAAGCATGTTGAAGAGTTTTCGCTTGCGGTCGCCTTCTACAAAGCGGCGGAAGAAGACATTGGGGATAGCCACACCCAGGGCGATGCAGATGATGGCGAGCGATGCCTTGATCATATTGTTCATGCCGACAGTAACCTCGCCTACCACGCCGTGCATATCAATGAAGGCAAAGAGAGCGCGATACATCAAGACACCCGGAACCATTGGGATGACACTCGGGATGGTGATACACTGATGAGGAGTGTGGAACCAGTGGCGCGCCTTGATGACGATGATGCTGATGAGAGCCGAACCTGCCAGAGAACCAATACTGAGACCCATGTCAAGACCAATATTGCCATTACTTGGACCCAGGTTGACAAAGTTGCGGAAACAAACAGCGATGATACCTCCCACAGCAACTGCCGGCAGCAGACGGCGCGGAATGCTGAAGATGGTGGAGAAGCCCATGGCCGATACGGCTGCTGCTATGGCATATTCCCAGTAGGCATGATGGGGCGTCATGGTAAGGTCGGTCACAAAATTGTCGATGTGGCACACCTGTATGGCGAATGCTATACCGAAAGCCATAGCCAATACCATCAGCAATGTGTTGAGGGCTCTTATCATTCCCACTTCGATATAGCCGTCTACCATGTCGCTTACGAAATTGATAAGTGGCACTCCCGGTACGATAAACAGAGCGCAGGCCATCAGCGGATGCCATGGTGTGGCAGAGAGCATGAAGCCTGGTAGACTGGAGGCAATGGATGGGGTGAGCGACAGGAAAGAGGTGGCCCATGCGATGAGTGTTGCCACGAAAGCGGCAATACCAATAGCTACATAGTTGTTGCAACCCTTAGTAGGCAGGAACATGCGAAGGCGGAAACCTAAGATGGCAGCCAGCGAACAATAGAAGAAGGCTGGCCAGTCGCAACCGAACTGTATGCAGAAGCCACCACAGGCGAAGCCGCCGCCCACAGCCACTTGCCATGGTGAGAAACTGCGCTTGGTGGACTTGATGTCCTGCAGAGCCTGCTCATACTGGTCGAGCGAGTAGTTTTCCTTGATGGCGCGCCATGTCAACTTGCTCACCAATGAGATGGTGGTAAGGTTGATGCCATGCTTCTCGCAGCGCTGAAACTTCGTGAAAGAGTGTTCCTCGTCGCTGTAGTTCACCATCAGCACATTCCAGTTTACAAAAAGGTGGATGTATTGTTCGTCGAGTCCTAAGAAGGCTGCCGTGCGCTTCATGGTTCGCATGATGCGCGATGTGTCGGCGGCACTCTCCATCAGCAGACTGCCTGTACGGAGCAGCAGGTCGAGTTTGCGTCGAAGTTCCGACTCGGCTATCTCCTTGCAGTTGCAGTTGTCCTTGTTGTTGCCGCATTTGCAGTTTTCCTTGCTCTCTTGTTGGGCCAGCAGGGCCTCCATTTCTTTTCCGTGATCCATTGATGTTTTTTATATAACTATTTTTCTCTTTACTTGTTTTTTTATATTTTACTGAATTCAACTTTCGCAAGTTATTCATCTTTCTGTCCGTTATTATCCGAACACGAAGATGATGATCTGAATGGTTACGATGCGCAGGAACATGGCGAATGGGTAAACATTGGCGTAGCCCACTGAAGGCGCATCGGCACTGGTCTGGTCTCTCACATAAGCCAAGGCTGAAGGATTGGTGTTGGCACCAGCCAAAACGCCCAGCAGAGTGTAGTAGTTGATGTGGAAGGCATAACGGCCTATGATGCCGCCCAACAAGATTGGTATCATGGTGATGGCTATGCCGTAGAGAATCCATATCATGCCCGACTCCGTGGCTACGGTCTGTATGAACTGCTCGCCTGTGCCCAATCCCACACATGCCAGGAAGATGCAGATGCCTATCTCGCGAATCATCAGGTTGGCTGATATCGTATTATAGGTCACAAGGTTGTGCTTAGGACCAAAGTATCCTATCAGGATAGCCACGATGAGCGGACCTCCTGTCAGTCCGAGTCGCAGACTCTCTGAAATGCCCGGGATAAAGAATGGTATGTTGGCAACGATACATCCTAACATGATGCCCAAGAAGATTGGTATCAGGTTGGGGTAGTTGAGTCGTTTCATCTGGTTGCCCAGTACCTTCTCGGTATGGCTGATAGCCAACTCTGTGCCTACTACTGTAACTCGGTCGCCCAACTGCAGCTTGAGGCTTGGAGTGGCAATAAGGTCAACACCTGCACGGTTGACTCGGGTGATGTTGGTACCCAGGTTGGAACGTATCTGCATCTGGCTGATGGTCTTGCCGTTGATGCCAGGTTTGGTGATGAGGATACGGCGGGTTATCAGCTCGTTGCCAAACTGTTCCCAGTCCATCTCCACCTGTTCGCCCAGCAAGGCTATGATAGGCTCCTGTACGGCAGGATGAGCCACAATGAATACCACATCGTTCTCATTGAGCACGGTATGTCCGTTGACTATCTCATGATGCTCGTCGCTGTCGGGACGGTGAATCTGTGAAATCATGAAGTCGCGTCCCAAGAGCTCGCGTACCTGCTTTACGGTGTCGCCAAATATCATCTTGTTGGTGATTTTCACCGAGAAGGTGTTCAGAGTCATGGCTTCCAAGTGGCCCTTACCGCTTTTTGCCTCGCTCTCCTCCTTCTCCTTATTAATATGTAGAGCAAATCTCAGGATGGCGAACGACAGGATAACGCCGAGCACACCCATAGGATAGGCGATGGCGTAGCCGGCTGCGATGCTGGGGGCATCGATATGGCGCAGGTCGCTGAACGCCTGTTGTGCGGCACCCAGTCCGGGAGTGTTGGTTACAGCACCCGACAGGATACCTGCCATAGAGGTAATGGAAGTTCCCGAAGCATAGAATATTCCCAATGTGGTAGCGATACTCAGCGCTATCACAATGATGCTGAGCATGTTGAGACTTCTACCGCCATTCTTGAACGACGAGAAGAAGCTGGGACCCACCTCAAGACCGATGGAGTAAACGAAGAGTATCAGTCCGAACTCCTTCAGAAAGTGGAGTAGGTGCTCATCGAGGTTGAGCGAGAAATGACCGAAGACAAGACCGATGAAAAGAATCCAGGCCAAGCCTAAGGACACACCTTTCACACGGATTTTGCCTAAACACAGACCCAGCGTAATGACCAAAGCTAAAATCATCACCGAATGGGCTACACCGCCTCCCCAGAGGTCGGGAAAACCATAAAACAGATTCCTTAAAATTTCCATAACTACTTTTTGTAATTCGAGATTCGCAATTTCTCTCTTACGTGCGAATGTTTGGTTCGTATTTGAATTTTCGGGTGCAAAGGTACTAATTTTTATTGATTTATAGCTTTGTCTCATGCTTTTTTTGTACTTTTGCAGCCGAAATTTTATGCGGAGAGGCTTTCCCGCATTTTTCATCGTGCGATAGAAGGAACTTTTGTGACTTCATCGCCTGGTTTCAACATACTTTTAAGTAACAAAGTACATTCTCATCATGTTGGATATAAAGAGTTTGGAGGGCAAGCGTATTGCCGTTTTGCTTTCGGGAGGAGTTGACAGCTCCGTAGTGGTTTGGGAGTTCGCCCGTCTGGGCTTGCATCCCGACTGCTTCTATATCAAGATCGGACCCGAGGAAAAGGAAGAGTGGGACTGCTCTTCTGAGGAAGACCTCGAGATGGCTACTGCCGTAGCTGCCAAGTATGGTTGCAAGTTGCAGGTGGTAGACTGTCATCAGGAATACTGGAACGAGGTGACTCGCTACACCATGGAGAAGGTGAAGGCTGGCTATACGCCCAATCCTGACGTGATGTGCAACAGGCTCATCAAGTTTGGTGCCTTCGACGAGAAGATGGGGCACAACTATGATCTGATAGCAACGGGTCATTATGCGCAGACCGAGATCGACGAGCAGGGCGATAAGTGGCTGGTGACAAGTCCCGATCCTGTGAAGGATCAGACCGACTTCCTGGCACAGATTTATTCCTGGCAGCTTCGCAAGGCCATCTTCCCCATTGGACATCATGTGAAGAACGAGGTGCGTGAGATAGCCGAGGCTGAACATCTCGTCAATGCCAAGCGCCGTGACAGCCAGGGCATCTGTTTCTTGGGGCAGATCAACTACAATGACTATATCCGCCGTTACCTGGGCGACAATCCTGGTGATGTGGTAGAGTTGGAAACGGGCAAGCGCATCGGTGAGCACAAGGGATTGTGGTATCACACCATAGGACAGCGCAAGGGACTTGGCTTCGGTGGCGGCCCCTGGTTTGTGGTGAAGAAAGATGTGGAGCACAATATCCTTTACGTGAGTCATGGCTATGACCCGCAGACTGCCTATAAGAAGGACTTTCCGCTGCACGACTTCCACTTCCTTACCCGCGAGGTGGACATGCATCATGTCACCTTCAAGATACGCCATACCCCCGAGTATCATCCTGCCACAATAGAACGTATGGAGGATGGAAGGCTGATGGTACATGCCGGGGAAGCCATACACGGAGTGGCTCCAGGCCAGTTCTGCGTGGTATATGATGAGAATCATCATCGTTGCTATGGCTCAGGCGAAATAACGGTATAAGCAGAGTCAACTGTCGTAAGTTCTGAAGTTATCATTGCAGCAGCACGCCCTGAAGGGGCAGAAGCTCTTAGCCCAGGGCAGCGCCCTGGGTATAAAGGCTGCCAGCAAGGCGCCCTGTAAGGGCAAAAGCTTTAAAACTCCAGGCATTTTTTTAAGCTTTTGCCCTTACAGGGCGACAAGTTTGCGAACATGATAACCCAGGGCGCTGCCCTGGGCTAAGAGCTTCTGCCCTTTCAGGGCGTGCTTCTTGCGTCCATTCCCCTGGGGTAAGAGCTTCTGCCCCTTCAGGGCGTGTGGGGCAAAACTTGCGAAAGTTGAGTCAATAAAAATATGTGAACATCCAACAGGATAGTCAAAAATAGTACAATAATTATAAAAAATCAGTTGAAAGGGCTGATAATTCGGATTTTTTGTCTAATTTTGCACCTTGGTTTTATATAGGTGCCGCCAGGCACCGTGTTACTATAAAGAAAAGAATAAAGAAATTATTAAATAATAATGAAGAAGAAAATTCAGTTCAGTCTCGTATATCGAGACATGTGGCAGAGTTCTGGTAAGTTCCAGCCACGCAAGGATCAGTTGGCTAAGATAGCCCCAGTAATCATCGAGATGGGATGCTTTAGCCGTGTAGAGACCAATGGCGGTGCTTTCGAGCAGGTAAACCTCCTCGCTGGTGAGAATCCTAATGATGCAGTTCGTGCATTCTGCAAGCCTTTCAATGAGGTGGGTATCAAGACCCACATGCTCGACCGTGGATTGAACGCTCTTCGTATGTATCCTGTGCCAGACGATGTACGTGCCCTTATGTACAAGGTGAAGGCTAAGCAGGGTACCAACATCACCCGTATCTTTGATGGTTTGAACGATGTTCGCAACATCATTCCTTCTATCAAGTGGGCTAAGGAGGGCGGCATGACTCCACAGTGTGCACTCTGTATCACCAACTCTCCTGTTCATACTCTCGAATATTATATGAACATTGCCGACCAGCTCATCGCTGCCGGTGCTGAGGAAATCTGCTTGAAGGATATGGCTGGTATCGGTCAGCCTGCATTCCTCGGTAAGCTTACCAAGATGATCAAGGACAAGTATCCAGAGATTATCATCCAGTATCATGGTCACTCTGGTCCAGGTCTCTCTATGGCTTCCATCCTCGAGGTCTGCAACAATGGTGCCGACATCATCGATACAGCCATCGAGCCATTGTCATGGGGTAAGGTTCATCCAGACGTAATCTCTGTCATCAGCATGCTGAAGAACGAGGGCTTCGAGGTTCCTGAGATCAATATGAGCGCATACATGAAGGCTCGTGCCATGACTCAGGAGTTCATCGACGAGTGGCTTGGCTACTTTATCAACCCAGGCAACAAAATCATGTCTTCACTCTTGCTCGGTTGCGGTCTCCCAGGCGGTATGATGGGTTCTATGATGGCAGACCTCGGCGGTATGCGTCAGACCATCAACAACATCCGCAAGAAGAAGGGTGAGGAAGAGTTGTCTATGGACGACCTCCTGATCAAGCTCTTCGACGAGGTAGAGTATGTATGGCCACGCGTGGGTTATCCTCCATTGGTAACACCATTCAGCCAGTACGTGAAGAACATCTCCCTGATGAACCTCCTCACCATGGAGCAGGGCAAGGGTCGCTTCGTGATGATGGACGACTCTATGTGGGGTATGATCCTCGGTAAGAGTGGTAAGATTCCAGGCAAGATAGATCCCGAACTCGTAGAGCTTGCCAAGAAGCAGGGTCGTGAGTTTACTGATGTTGATGCTCACACATTGCTTACCAATGCGCTCGACGACTTCAAGAAGGAGATGGACGAGAATGGTTGGGAGTACGGTCAGGACGACGAGGAACTCTTCGAACTTGCCATGCACCCAGAGCAGTATCGCAATTACAAGAGCGGTCAGGCTAAGAAGAACTTCTTGGCAGACCTGCAGAAGGCTAAGGATGCCAAGCTTGGCTCAACATTGACTCCTGCCCAGTTGGCAGAGTTCAAGCATGCCAAGGCTGATGCCATCGTAGCACCTGTTGCCGGTCAGATCTTCTGGGAGTTCCAGGGCGAGGGCGAGTGCCAGCCAGCCGTAGAGCCATTCATCGGCAAGGAGTATAAGGAAGGTGATGCCTTCTGCTACATCCTGGCTCCATGGGGCGAGTTCGAGACCGTTCCCGCAGCTCTTGGCGGAAAGCTTGTAGAAATCAATGCCAAGCAGGGCAGCAAGATTCGCAAGGGCGATGTGATCGCCTACATTGAGCGAGAGGCTGAATAATGTTGAATGTTCAGTGTTTTATGTTTACTTTGCAAGTATCGTGGCGTGAGCCTAATTAAACACTGAACATTACAAACTAAACATTAAATAGATGAATTATCAAGCTATTATTGATAAGTATTATCCTGAGGATGATGAGCTTCGTCATATCCTCATTACCCATAGTCAATCTGTAGCGCGAAGAGCGCTACAGATTGTTTCGTCTCATCCCGAACTGCATCTTGATGCTCAGTTTGTGGAAGAGGCAGCCATGCTTCACGACATCGGAATCTATCTTACCGATGCTCCTGGCATCATGTGTTTTGGCAGTCAACCCTACATCTGTCATGGTCGTCTGGGTGCCGAACTGATGCGTCGTGAAGGCTTCGAGCGCCATGCACGAGTGTGCGAGCGCCATACGGGAGCAGGCATCACATGCCAGCAGATAGAGAGTCAGAATCTGCCTTTGCCCCATCAGGATTTCCTTCCGGAAACCATGGAGGAAAAGGTGATCTGTTATGCTGACAAGTTCTTCAGCAAGACTCATCTCGATCGTGAGAAAACCATCCAGCAGGCTGAGAAAAGCTTGGCCAAGTTTGGCGAGGAGGGCGTCCTGCGCTTCAAGGAGTGGGAAAAAATGTTCGAATGAGCTAAAAAGACGTCAGCATGATGTGTAATCTAAGCAGAAATGCTTAACTTTGCAAACTAAATGAGAAAATATCCTTTCATAGCACTTTTGTTGTTTGCCTTCATCTGTATGATGGCAAGTCCCAACATGCCGTTCTTCAAGAAGAAAAAGAAGAAGGCTGCCGCCGACTCTACGGCTGTGGTCGATTCTGTCTTGCGCGACTCAGCAGGCAATGTGGTGGCTGATACTGCCCGCATGGACTCTCTGCAAAAGGCTATCTGGAAGCACAACCAAGTGGTGGATGACAGTATTCGTCTCGACAGTATTGCCCGCAAGAAGTCGGGTGGAGTAGATGCTCCTGTCACTTATTCGGCTTCCGACTCGCTTGTCTATGACGCCAAGAACAAGGTGGCGCATCTTTATGGCTCTGCGCAGGTGAAGTATGAGAATATGGATCTTGCCAGCGACCGTATTTCGATGGACATCGATAAGAGTAACGTGAAGGCTATGGGTACGGCCGACTCTACTGCCGAAGGTGGTGTAAAGGGAAAGCCTGTATTCAAGATGGGTAGCGACGAGTATGATACCGATACCATCAAGTTCAACTTCAAGAGCAAGAAAGCCCTTATTAATAATGTATATACCGAGCAGCAGGACGGTTTCCTGTCGGGTATGCGCTCCAAGCGCGACTCTTCAGGAGTGATCTATCTGCAGCATGGACGTTACACCACCTGCGATGACCCACATCCTGATTTCTATATCTCGCTCTCGCGTGCCAAGGTGCGTCCTGGCAAGGATGTAGTCTTTGGTCCGGCTTACCTCGTGGTGTGTGATGTGCCTATGCCTTTCGCCATTCCTTATGGTTTCTTCCCCTTTACCAAGAGCTATAGCAGCGGTTTTATCATGCCTACCTATGGCGATGAGAGCGACCGAGGATTCTATTTGCGCGATGGTGGATATTATTTTGCCATCAACGACAAATGGGACTTGAAACTCTTGGGCGAAATCTACACCAAGGGTTCTTGGGGACTCTCGGCTGCCAGCAACTATCGCAAGCGATACAAGTATTCGGGAAGCTTCTTTTTCAGCTATCAGGATACCAAGACAGGTGATAAGGGAATGCCCGACTTTACCGAGCAGGAGAGTTTCAAGTTGCAGTGGAGCCATCGACAAGACTCCAAGGCCAATCCTTACAGCTCGCTTTCTGCCAGCGTCAACTTTGCTTCTACCAGTTATGAGCGCAACAATCTCAACTCGCTCTATAATCCACAGTCGATGACGCAGAGTACCAGAACCTCTTCTGTCAACTGGAGCACCAACTTTTCGAGCATAGGTATGTCGCTGACGGCAACTACCAACCTCTCGCAGAACATGCGCGACTCTTCGTTGGCAGTCACTCTGCCCGACCTCAATATCAACATTGCACGTTTCTATCCATTCCGTCGCAAGAAGATGGTGGGTGACGAGCGATGGTATGAGAAGATAGCCCTGAGCTATACAGGACATGTGAGCAACTCCATCTCCACGAAGGAAGACCTGCTTTTCAAGAGCAATCTTATTAAAGACTGGCGCAACGGATGGGAACATCGCATTCCGGTAAGTGCCAACTTCACGCTCTTCAAGTACATCAACATCAGTCCTAACTTCAACTTTACCGACCGTATGTACACTAATAAGGTCACGAAGTCGTGGGACGAGCAGAAGCAGGTCGAGGTGGCTGATACGACCTATGGTTTCCATAATGTGTACAACTGGAACATGAGCATCAGTGCCTCTACCAAACTTTATGGTTTCTGGGTGCCCAACCGTAAGCTCTTCGGTGACAAGATACAGGCCATACGCCACGTGCTCTCGCCAACTGTAAGCTTCAGCTATGCGCCAGATTTTGGTGCTTCTCGCTATGGATACTGGGATACTTATCAGAAGACTGATGCCAATGGAAATGTATCGCTCGTCAGCTACTCGCCTTATCAAAACTCGCTCTTTGGAGTGCCGGGCAAGGGTAAGCAGGGAAGCATTTCCTTCACGTTGGGCAACAACCTTGAGATGAAGGTCAAGAGCGATAAGGACTCCACCGGATTTAAAAAGATAAGTCTTATCGATGCTTTCGATATCAATATGAGTTACAATACGGCAGCCAAGGTGCGGCCATGGAGTGACCTCGGTATCGACTTGCGCCTGAAATGGTGGAAAAACTATACTTACAGTATGCATGCTGTCTTTGCCACCTATGCCTATGAACTCGACGAACAGGGAAATCCTTATGTGGGAACCCATACTGAGTGGGGCAAGGGACGTTTCGGACGTTTCCAGGGTATGTCGCAGAACTTCTCTTTCACGCTTACGCCAGAAAAGTTGAAGAAACTATTCGGAGGAGGCGATGACAGCGACAGCGAAAACTCACGCAACAGGGATGACGATGAGGGTGTAGATACCAGTATCGAAACCAATATCGACGATGACATGGAGGCTGGAAAGCATGGAGCCAAGAAGAAAGGCGGAAAGGCCAAGACCGATGACGACGGTTACATGGCTTTCAATATGCCTTGGTCGCTTTCTGTGGGTTACGGTATCACCATGCGTGAGGATACTCGCCGCGAAAAGTTCAACGAGAGCACCATGCGCTATCCATACAAGTTTACCCAGACTCTCAACTTCAGTGGTAACGTGCGTATCAGTGATGGCTGGAACATCAGCTTCTCATCTGGCTACGACTTCGAGAACAAGGCCATGAGTATGACAACTGCTTCTCTGCAGCGCGACCTCCATTGTTTCAATATGAGTTGTTCGGTGGTGCTGGCTCCTTATACCAGCTATAACTTCACGTTCCGTTGTAACGCTTCTACGCTTACAGATGCTTTGAAGTACGATAAGCGAAGCGGTTATTCCAATGCCGTGCAGTGGTATTAATGCTCGAAAGATAGACTGACACCTTATATATATATAAGGCTCAACTTTTTACAAGTATAATAGAAGATATTTTACATAGAATAGGCTTTTGCAACCAGGTTGCAGAAGCCTTTTTGTATTTTTGCATCCGAAAAAGAACAGAAATATAATATAACTAAAGTATCTTATCAATATGGAATCAAATCATCATCATCACGAATGTGGTTGTGCTCAAGGTTCTCATGGTTGTGGCTGTGAGCATCATCACGAGCATCATCATGACGAGCATGGAAGCCTTGGCAAGCGCCTTCTGCTCATTTCGGTCACTGTATTATTGCTTATAGGAGCTTACTTCGTAGAGAAGGCATGCGCGCTTTCCACCTGGCAGTTGCTCCTGGTTTATCTTGTTCCCTATCTGCTGATAGGTCATGACACCTTGGGCGAGGCTGCCGAGGGTATTGCTCATGGCGATGTGTTCAATGAGCATTTCCTGATGACCATTGCCACCATAGGAGCCTTGTGCATCGGTTTCTTTCCGGGCGAGGAGACTGAGTTTGCTGAGGCTGTCTTCGTCATGCTTTTCTTCCAGGTGGGTGAACTCTTCGAAGGCTATGCTGAGGGAAAGAGTCACGACAGTATTTCACATCTGATGACCATCCGTCCTGATGTGGCTCACGTCTGTCATGGAGAAGAGGTAGAGACTGTAGCCCCCGAAACGGTACAAATCGGTGAGACTGTTTTGATAAAACGAGGAGAGAAAGTACCTCTTGACGGTAAGGTCGTCAGTGGTTCTGCGCTTCTTGACACTTCTGTCCTTACGGGCGAGAGTGTACCGCGTGAGGTAAAAGAGGGCGATGAGGTTTATTCGGGCAGTATCAATGTGAAGGGAGAACTGCGTTTGCTGACCACCAAGACCTTTGGCGAGAGTACAGCCTCTCGCATCATAGCCTTAGTAGAGGGTGCCGATGCAAGCAAGTCGCGCAGTGAGTCTTTCATCACCCGCTTTGCCCGCGTTTATACTCCTGTAGTAGTGCTGGCAGCCTTGGTTTTAGCTATTGTTCCGCCTCTCTTGGGTACTTTGGGCTTGGGTGTGCAGCTCTTTGGCGAGGGCAGTTTTATGCAACTGTTGCCTCTATGGCTCAACCGTGCGCTTATCTTCCTTGTGGTCTCTTGTCCTTGTGCCTTGGTTATCAGTGTGCCGCTCACTTTCTTCGGCGGCATTGGCGGAGCCTCCCGCGCAGGTATTCTCATCAAGGGAAGCAGTTATATGGATGCCCTTGCCAAGGTGGGCGTAGTGGTGTTTGATAAGACTGGCACGCTGACCCATGGCGAGGTGTTGGTACAAGCCGATGAGGGTGCGCCTGTTGTGGTAGGCGACCGTGTAAAAGAGAGCAGTGCCGAGGCTATAGCCCAGTTGCGCCGTGAGGGTGTCGTCAAGACGGTGATGCTTACAGGCGACCGTCAGGAGGTGGGCGATCGCATAGCCCGTCAGTTGGGTCTCGATGAATATAAAGCCGAGCTGATGCCTGCCGATAAGTTAGTTCATGTAGAACAACTGCTGAAACAGAAGCCTGCCGGCAGGACATTGGCTTATGTAGGTGATGGCATCAACGATGCGCCCGTATTGAAGAGGGCAGATGTAGGAATAGCCATGGGTGCCTTGGGATGTGATGCTGCCATCGAGGCTGCTGATGTGGTGTTGATGGACGATGAGCCTCGAAAGGTTCCTCTTGCTGTTCACATTGCCCGTCGCACCATCCGCATTGCCCATCAGAATGTGGCCTTTGCCATAGGAGTCAAAGTGGCAGTCCTGTTGCTTGCCACCGTGGGTTTAGGTACCATGTGGATGGCTGTCTTCGCCGATGTCGGCGTAACGGTTCTTGCTGTCCTCAATGCTATGAGAGCTTTGAAGAAAGTGGAATAGCATAGTTGATTCTATAAAAACACCAACCCACCTGTCTTGGAAATCCAAAACAAGTGGGTTGTTATTTTTAGGGCGTTTTTACCCTTTTACCCTTTTACCTTTTTATCCTTTTACCTTTTTACTTTTTTACCTTTTTACATTTTTACCCTTTTACCTTTAAAAGTCTGATACTCATAGGACTCACGGTGATGAGTCGTTTCTTGTAGAGGTCGCCAATGGCACGCTTGAATACCTTTTTGCTGACATGGAAGCGTTCGTAGATATCGTCAGCCTCGCTCTTGTCGCCTAAGTCGCAGGCACCATCATTGTCGAGCAGATACTGGTAGAGTGTTTCGGCAAAGTCGGCAGTTTGCTGTTGTCCTGTTTTCTGCAGACTCACATCAATCTTTCCGTCGGGTCGCACTCTACCGATATATCCTTTCATTCTGTCGCCAGTATGAATGTACTGGAATATCTGGTCCTTATAGAGCAGACCTGGGTACTGGTTGTCGATGATGACCTTGAAGCCGAGGTCTGTCTTCTGCCAAATCAGCAAGTCCACCTCGTCGCCATGACGATAGTGAGGATGTTCCTCCGACAGGTATCGCTCCACCTTGGCAGATGCTACGATGCGATAGCTCTCCTCGTCAATATGTACGTGAACGATGTATGACTGGCCCAAAACCATGCGCTTCTTCTGCTCACGGAAGGGACAGAAAAGGTCTTTCATCAGTCCCCATCCCAAGAAAGCGCCATATTCGTTCACCCATTTCACTTCGAGGTAGGCGAAGTCGCCCACTTTGGCAAGTGGCTTCTCGGTGGTAGCGATGAGTCGCTCGTCTTGGTCGAGGTAGATAAACACCTCAAGCTCGTCGCCAATGCTCACCTCTTCGGGTACGTAACGGGTAGGAAGAAGGATCTCTCCTTCTTCACCTCCGTCAAGGTAAATGCCGAAGTCTACTCTTTTCACCACTCTCAGGCTGTTGAAATCGCCTAATTTTATCTTGTTGCTCATATATGTGTTCTTTGTTTTTCTGTAGGTTGTCTTTATTCTTCGCTCTTCACGTCTTCGTTTTCTATGGTTTCGTTCTTCACTTCTTCGTTCTTTTCTACCATACCGTCTTTCAGGTGTATGGTTCGGTCGGTAATAGCGGCAAGTCCCTCGTCGTGTGTGACAATGACAAAGGTTTGTCCGAACTTGTCGCGCAGATCGAAGAAGAGCTGATGCAGTTCTGCCTTGTTGTGTGAGTCGAGGCTGCCCGAAGGTTCATCGGCAAGGATTACAGCAGGATTATTTACCAAAGCTCTTGCCACAGCCACGCGTTGCTTCTCACCTCCCGACAGTTCTGCTGGTTTGTGATGAGCCCTTTCGCTTAAGCCCATAAAGTCGAGCAGTTCTTCTGCCCTTGCCTTGGCTTCCTTGCGGCTCTTGCCTGCAATGAAAGCAGGAATCATGATGTTTTCGAGAGCGGTAAACTCAGGCAGTAACTGATGAAACTGAAATACGAAACCGATATGCTGGTTACGGAAGTCGCTCAACTTCCGCTGTGACAGTTTGCTCACGTCAATACCGTCTACCACTACGCTTCCCTCATCAGGGCGGTCGAGTGTGCCAATGATCTGTAGCAGGGTGGTCTTGCCTGCGCCACTGGGGCCAACGATGCTTACCACCTCACCTTTATTGATATGCAGGTCGATACCTTTAAGCACCTGCAGCGAGCCGAAGCTCTTTGTTATTCCTTTGATGTCTATCATTGTTGTTTGTTATTATTCCATTTAAGTTCTGAAATTTCAGATTTTCCACAAAAGACAGTCACAATATGTAGACCTTCTCTTATTCCTTTTGTTGAAATAATTCCTTTATTTTATTAATATTTTGTAGTTCTTGAAATTGTTATTTTTATTATCTGATATTTTTATTAGATGTAATCCTCGACAAAGAGAAATGTTTATTTTGTTGTTGGTACATTCCTCCTTTTCCAATATTCCACAGGTATTATAGATTTTTATTGTTACCATATATGGTGGATTTATAATTATTTGATGGCCATTTACAATGAGAAAATCTGATAAATGGTTTTTGTTGGCAATATCTGTGGTATTGAGTTTCAGAATATTACTCATTGCTTGTCCATATTGGTTTCGTACCCAACAAAAAATACCATTATACCATGTTCCAGGATAGACTGTAAAGCCGTCTTGAGGTATTGTCGTAAAAATTGTATCTGTATATATAGGTAAATGGTCTTCACTTTGTTCTACTAAAATGACTCCTTGCTCAAAATTTTCTGCATCAATAGAAACATTGGCCAGAGGATAATCGTCCTGTCCTTCTATTGGAGTCCATGTCTTATTCAAAGTCAAAACAGGAGTAGATGGCAGAACTTCAAAATCAATAGGTTCTGAGCGAATATAGCTGATATTGTTTTTTCCTTTATTTGAAGTACTAAATATACATGAAAAATAACAGTCGTTAGGACATACCTCTTTTTTTAAATTTCCCCAGTCAAATCCACTAAGAACGCTGTTGTATGGGTGTGAAAAATAACACTGAAATATTTTGGGCTTGTTAATAAAAGAGCAATAAAGTTCCTCGGATAAAAGATATTTGTATTCTTGATTATTTGTTTGTTTAAAATTAATATACCATTTAATGGATTCTATGTCTTCAGTTTTATAGTGTCCAGGTAATGATAATGTAATTAAATCTCCATCTTTGATCTGAGTACATTTCTTACCATTAATTTTTATATCAATGTTTTCTTCGTTTTGTTCTTTAGCAAAAGATTCCGTATGGGATATCACACTCATAAGTGTAATAAGGATGATTCCTAAAAAGTTGAAATACTTCATAGTTATTTGTTTGAATTAAGTCCTAAATTCTTTTGCAAAAATACGCAATTTTGTATAAACCTCAAAAAGAAATAAGGGAAAAGATAGAAAATGAGCTATAAATGTTTTTAAAAAGCAACAATATTGTATGATAGATAGATAAAATTTAAATTTTATCGGATCACCTGCAAAAACGCGTTTGATTGCGCTGAAAAGGAAATCTTTGTTAAACATAAAAAATATTTTATGTTATGTATGGTTATTAAAAGAATTTTATGTATCTTTGCGTCGTGATAAGTAAACAATAGTATTGATTTAAATTCAAGCCAATGAATGAAGATGAAGAATTAGAAAAGCAAATTAGACTACAGAAAAAGCTGCTAAGTGATTACAACAAGCTGAGAGAAGCCTACTATATTGATGATAAAACATATTGGGAATATATGGATATAGGATTAGACAAACTTTCTGCTTTGCTTAAAAGAAGAAACAAAAAGTAATGAACCGCGCCATCTTTCGGGTGGGCTTAAAACAAAAAAATATGGAGAATAACACAGAATTACTCAAGGAATACGCATCTCTTGCAGGCAGGGAGGATGCCAAGAGCGAGGCTCGAAAGGCAGAGATTCTAAGCTACATCAAGACTCATGCCAATGATGCAGACAGAGAGGAAGCCAAGGCTTTCATTGGTCAAAAGATGGAGCAAATAAAAGATAATGTAGAGGTGTTGCGCAAGCAGATAGAGACAGAGGATTATAAACTTCTTCCTCTTCGCTACATCGCAGAAGTTTACTTCGGCAAGAGTGCCGCATGGCTCTCGCAGCGTCTCAACGGCTCTGAAGTGCGTGGACACGTCTATACGCTCAGCACTGAGCAAAAAGACATCTTCAACCAGGCTGTCCAGGAGATAGGCAAAAGAATTAGCTCTTTGCAATTGGTTTAGAGTTTACTTATCACACAATCCAGCCCTCGAAAGCTCATGCTTTCGGGGGCTTTTACTTATTACTGAACTTTAGCAAGTTCAGAAGTTCCATGCCGAGAGCCTTCCTGGTAAGAAGGTCAAACTCGCACTTCTCAAACAGATCCTCATCGCTGCAGCCGAATCCCTCCTTCAAGACTGACATAGCCACGAGTATGCGGATGGAGGCATTTGGGCGACCGCTCTTCTTGCCTTCAGGGAACAAAGGCTTGAATATCTCCTCATCAATCTTGGTTGTCACGAGACTATAAAACTGGTTATGCCATGAGTTGGGGTCAGAATACTTCTTTGAAGCACGACTTCCTAACTGCATTGAGGGAGCCGTGAATATATCTAACTGAGGATTCGGATCTGTCTTTTTAAACATAGTCATTCTGTTTGATTGATGGTGCAGTGATACGAAAAATACTCCAGATAACGGCATAAATCGAAGATTATTATCGTGAAATATAAACATTTTAAACAGGCCTTATTTTTTAAAGTGGGCTCAGTAGTTAGATAAAAACTTAAAATTTCTTTATTTTTGTGATTGTAACAAAAATGTAATACATAGATTTGTATAAATTACATTTTTTATAGTACCTTTGCAGCCGCTTAATAAAGATGAGTATTTACTAATTAACATTTGAAGAGACATTATGCAGAAAAAAACTTACATGAAGCCTCTTGTTAGCTTATATGCTATAGAGGCATTGACCATTTTTGCTGGCAGTACTGACAAGCCCAGTACCCCCCCCATCTGTACCATCCCCTGGTTTTCAAGTCGAAGGAGGTGTAACAAGCGGAGATGACGAAGACGTTTGGGAATAGGCATGAGAACAATTAGAAATTAACCACAGGAACACAAATTGAAAACGGATTAGAACATGAAAAAGTTTTTGTATTCAGTATTTATGTTGGCTGTTGTAATTCTCACAGCCTGTAGCAATGACGACAATGGCGATATACAGCCAAAGAGAGGAATGACCCTCAATGCTTCTGTTGAAAATCTAAGTTCGCGTGCCACTATGACAGATGAAAGCGGCACATGGAAGTTTGCATTTGCCGCGAACGACCAGGTGAGTGTAAGCAACAGCAAAATAACAAATTACTATACTTTCACAAATAATGGCAGCCAGTTTACCAGTACTGATGCCATGGTTACTACTGAGGATGCCTACTGGTATGCTTACTTCCCAGGTAATGAAGTGGACCTAACAAACCAAACTGGTGATTTTGCTAACGTGGCAAACTACTTTGCTGTAGCTGGAGCAACAACTGCGGCTACAACGGGTGAAAAAGGTCTTTCGATTACTCTGAAGCCCAAGGTGGCTGTACTGCGCATCGTTAAGGTGGACAACTACGGCCCGTGCGACATCTATCTGAAGACTGCTGACGGCAAGTATGTGTCGGGGCTGAAGGCTAAGAAGAATGATGCTGGCTACGAAGTCGAGACAAGCGAAACTAAGGTTTCGGTATTCAATAAAGCAAGCAACGGCAATGCGGGAATATATTATGTTATTGTTCCTGCTGGAGTGAAGATTTCTGTTTGGAATGATGATAGATGTTTCAAGACCACAAAAGATACAGGCCTCAAAGCAGGCAAATACTATACGCTTACTACTGGTCCAACAACTGGTACAGAAACAGCTACTTTGAAGGATGGTACAACTGAGAACGTAGACTGGGTGCAGTTGTGGATCGGAGGTCCAAGATTTGCAGTGAAGAATGTTGCTGAACCGATGACATGGTATGATGCAACAAAAAAAGGTGACGACTTCGCATGGGGCAGCAATTGGTATGTACCATCAGAAGAGGACCTCAAAATAATGCACGAGTTATTGTTAAAAGTTCAAAGTAAACCAACTGAACGAAAAGTATCAATAACAGGATATCCTACTCTGGAACTCATCACAAATACTAAACTGGAGGAAAATATAGTCAAAATTACTGGTTTTCAACCAGGATATGATAAAAACTCAATAAATCTATATAATAAGATTGTTGCTGGATTGAATACATATAGATTATGGACTGCTACAGAGAAAGGTGGATATGGCGTTGATTTACAGATTCTTGAACAAGATAATTATTTTTGTGGTGGAGGATTTGGTTATCAGACAACTAAAAACCAATTAATACTTACTCGTCCTATCCTTACAGCAAAAACCATCTTATGGAGTGATCAGGATATTACGAACAACAAATAATAAATTTCCTCACTTAACCCCTGTCAACGCAAGCTTATGTCTTGCCTTGACAGGGGTTATTTATTAGGGCGTCCTGTTCGTTGTACCAATTTTGGCTCACTTTCCAAAGAGTTTTGGTTCGTTCAGTAACCCAGCTTTTGGACAAATAAGTCAACGTGAATTATAAATAAGTAATAACTGAGTCAACTCGTATTATTAATAAAACTTAAAGTGGTCAACTAAAATCGTTAAACCATAATGCTCGGTTGAAGCCTCGAAATATGAAAGCGGCTTCGATGGTCAATGAAGCCTATTTCGTAGAGCAATGAAAGCGGCTTCGTAAGCAGTTGAAGCCTATTGCATCTTTTTGTATAAGATGTAGGAATTGTTCCATAACTTCTCTTAATTTCCCTCAACTTTTCTTAATTTCCCCAACATCTCTTCACTCCCCGTATGCGAAAGTTGCATTATATGATAGTAATTTAGTATATTTGTGTGCTATTATTAAAAAACTAATCAACTACAAGGATGAAAATCAACAAGAACTTTTGGCTCATGCTGCTCATGGCAGGCTGGGCTATGATGAGCAGTACGGCTGCACAGGCTTCTGTGCGAGATACGATAGATATCAACTGGGGATGGCAGTTCCATCGCGGCGATATAAAAGGTATCAGCCAGCCATCTGATAACATTCAGAATCCCCATCTCTTGGATGAAGCTATGCAGGGATGCGAGGTCGTCAACCTGCCTCATGACTTCCAACTCTATCAGCCCTGGGTGGCACCGGGGGCAGACGAACGTGCCAACAGCAAGGATGCTGCCAATAATGTGAAAAGCCGACTCAGCGCAAGAGGATTCAAGGAGATGGGCATTGGCTGGTATCGATACGAACTGGCACCCCAGGAAGAATGGAACGGAAGACGGGTGATGCTCGACTTCGGAGGCATGATGCTTGTGGGCGATGTCTATGTGAACGGACAGCATGTAGGGGCAACCGACTATGGCTATTTGGGATTCGATATCGACGTGAGCCAGTTGCTCCGTTACGGCGAGAAGAACGAGATAGCCGTGAGGACAGATACGCGTGCTGCCAATAATTCGCGATGGTATACGGGTGGCGGACTCTTCCGTGATGTTCGTCTTATCATCACCAACGACCAACTCTATTTCCCTCGCCATCCACTCTATATCACCACTCGCAACAACCGCGAGGTGAACATTAGGGCAGAGATAGTGAACCGACAGAAGAAACAGAAAGGTGAGAATCATGGCTCAATGCCTGTAGAGGTGAAAATCCTCGACATGACAGGTAGAGTAGTGGCGCAGCAGAAAACCGACATGCCTTTCAATGCCAAGTGGCGCGACCGCGAATATGAACTGCCAGCCATCACGCTGGAGGGCGCCCAACTGTGGTCGTGCGACCGTCCTTATCTCTATACTGCCGAGGTGACGCTCTACGACAAGGAAGGAAGAGTGGCTGACAAAACACGTGAGCACTTCGGCATGCGTACCATAGAACTGTCGCCCCAGCACGGACTCCTGCTCAACGGACAGAAAGTGTTACTCAAGGGTTATGCCAATCATCACACCTTGGGAGCCCTTGGTGCTGCAGACTATCCTCGTGCCATCGAGCAACAGTTGCTCACCATGAAGCGCTTTGGCTTCAATCATATTCGTACATCCCATAATCCTTACAGCGAGGACCTGTTGCGCCTGTGCGACCAGTATGGCATCTTGGTGGTCGACGAGCTGTATGATAAATGGAACTCGCAGTTTACAGGCGGTAGAGGAGACTTCCTGAGCCTTTGGCAGAAGAACATACCTGAGTGGGTGAAGCGCGACCGCAATCATCCCTGCGTCGTCCTATGGAGCTTAGGCAACGAGCTGCAGCATCATGCCGACATGCCCTTCAACGACTGGGGAGTAACTCTCTACCGACTGATGCGCCAACTGCTGCATCGCTACGACCATACCCGTCTCACCACGGTGGCGATGCATCCGCGTTATCGCAATATCGATACCGACTCGTTGCCTGCCGACCTGGCTGTAGCCACAGAGGTCAACTCGTATAATTACCGTTATATGTACTTCCCCGGCGACATGAAGCGCTATCCCGAAAAGATATTCTATCAGAGCGAGGCGAGCACAGAAGCCATGGGACCCAACTTCTTTGAGATGGAACTCGACAAGGTGATGGGACTTGCCTACTGGGGAGCTGTCGACTACTTAGGCGAGAGTTTGGGCTGGCCGCTGAAGGGATGGAACAAGGGAGTGTTCGATATGACCATGCTTCCCAAGCCCGATGCCTACTTCGTGAAGAGTATGTTCTCTGAAGAGCCACTCGTGCATATCGCCATCATTGAGAAGGCTGGCACCGATACGCAGTGGAACGGCATCAATGTGGCTACCCAACGGTTGTCTGAAAACTGGAACCGAAACCAGGGCGAGCAACTCTCACTCTATACCTATACGAATGTCGATGAGGTGGAACTGCTGCTCAATGGCAGGAGCCTGGGAGTAAAAAAGAATGACGCTGATCCCAAACTGCGCAACCGCATACGCTGGGATGCAGTACCTTATGAGCCTGGCACATTGGTGGCTGTGGCAAGGAAGGCAGGAAAGGTAGTGGCGCGTCATCAGCTTACCACTACCGGAGAGGCTGTGGCGCTGAAGTTGAAGCCCGAAACTACCGACTGGTATGCAGACGGCAAAGACTTGATGATGGTGAGAGTGACTGCTGTTGACCGCAAGGGGCGTCGCGTGCTGAGTGCTCATGACTTACTACATATAGAGGTGAAGGGCGAAGCCGACATCGTGGCAGTAGGCAATGGCGATATGGCTTCGTCAGAGTTGCCAGTAGGTGACAAGCAGTTGGCAGCCCATGCCTCGCGCAGCCTCTATAAGGGTTCTGCTTGCATCTATTTGCGTGCTCGTCGTCAAGCAGGCAAGGTGGAGCTGAAGGTAAAGAGCGGAAATCTGTCAGCTGGAAGCCTGCGCATAGGTATGCAGTAATAGCAAGCTTGGAATTTATAGCCTCCCTTGATGTCGGTGAGGGTAGAAAAATAAAAGACGCAAGGACTGACGATGGTTATCGAAAGTTCTTGCGTCTTCAATTAAGGTTCAAAGTGACTGATAAAGTCAAAGTGAAATTGTGTAGGTTCGGTTACTTGTTGAAAGCATAGTAGAAGCCATCGTTCATCGCCATGCGGAGCTGGTACAAACCATTCTCGTCGGCTGTGACATTCATCTTTGCGCCACTTGGCAGACAGGCCTGGATGCTGCCGTCCTCATTGAAGCTGAACAGCTCGCGAATGTCGCCGTCCTTGCTGTACGACCAGCTCTTGTTCTTCTTGTTGAATACGAAGTAAGACTTCTCGCCGTCGGGGTCGGTTATCTCGTAACCATTCTTCAAAGTCTTGACAGCATACATGCGACCGTCCTTGCCCATCACGTCCTTGGTGGTTCCCACCTGTCCGATTACCTTCTCGCCTGTCCAGAACTCGATGGAGTTGAGTACGAAGAGGTCGGCTACAGAACATACAGCATAGGCTGGAGAGATGAGGATAAAGATAAGCTCATTGACAAACTTGTTGTCTGTAGCTCGCTTGTTCCAGCTGAGAACTGAGTTGGTAAGGCCGAAAGAGCCGATGCATGAACTGAGAGTCAAGGCACCCACTGTGACTGCGATGACTGATTTGGTGAATGTTTTCTTCATCTTGTTAAAAAATTAATGTATGTTGATAATTGATTATAGTGTTTCCGGTTCTTGAAAAACCCTAAAACTTGAAATGCCGTTTCAGCCAGCGGCTCATCATCTCGTAGGCACTCTCTTCCTCCTGATGCTGAGGCTCGGCAAAGGTGAGATGCTCGCCAGAGGCATCACCATGCTGGTCGGGGAAGATGATCATCAGATTGGTGCCGGAGAAGAAACGGGTCAACTCTTCGGGCAGACGCTCAAGGGCAGCCTTGTGAGAGACGGTTCCCTTGCGGGCTGTTACCACCACAAACATGTGGTCGGGAGCTATCTGCGAGGCTATCTGGGGCATCTCGTTCCAATGGGTCATGAGCGTATAGTCGGAACGGACCTCGGGATAGCGGTTCTTGATAAACTCGTTGATGAGCGAAAGAGCCTCCATACGGCCATGGAACTGTATGCGGCAGTCGAGGTTGCGTGCCATGCGCGACAGACGTTCTACCCAGCGGTAGAAGCCTGGCTCAAACTCAGCTCTCGAAGGAACAGCCACCTGTATGCGGCGTATGGTGTTGAGCGGCTGGCGGATACGTGCCATGATGATCTGGCGGCTGAGTCCATTGAACAGACTCTGATGGAACTCGCCCCAGAACTTAGGTGAGCGCTCCGGATGCATGTGCATGCCGATGATGATCTCGGAACACTGAAACTCGTTGAAGGCATGCTTGATGCCATTGGCGATGTTGGCAGCTATTCTGACCTGGGTCTGCGTGAGCACATCGGTGGCTGCTGCTATCTGGCTGCAATGTTCGAGCAGTCGCTTGCCTTGCTCCTGGTTGTAGCGCATGTCTTTGTCCTCATACACCACATTGAGACAAACCAAACCGCGGTTCAGCTTCTGGTTTCTCACCAAGAAGGCGAGGCTCATCAGGTTGTCGGCATATTCGGGATAGCGCACGGGGATGAGTATCTTCTCGTCGTTGGCGCTCTTCTCGTCCTCAGCCTCCGGCAGCTCCTTGTCTCTTAGTACTATCATGCGCGAAGACCAGTCGGTAAGCAGCGAGGAGATGATACAGGTGCACAGTATCATGATCACCACACCGTTGAGCATGTCGTCGTCGACAAGATAGGTGTTTTTGCCTATAAGAATGTTCATTCCCACCATCACCATGGCGATACTGCCGGCAGCATGGGCTGAGGTAAGACCGAACATCATGTGACCCGAAGACAGGGGCAGGCGGAAGCCAAAGCAGGCAGCATAGGCGGCAATGGCCTTGCCCAGGGTGCCAAAGAACACGATGCACAGCACCACCCAGAGAATATGACCGCCCTGGAAGAGCAGTCCCACATTGATCAGCATGCCCACTCCTATCAGGAAGTAGGGAATGAAGAGGGCGTTGCCGATAAACTCGAGCCGGTTCATCAGTGGCGACACATGAGGTATATACCTATTTAATATAAGGCCCGCAAAGAAGGCACCAAAGACTCCCTCAATGCCTACCGTCTGCGAGAGGGCGGCACTCATGAAGAGCATGGCCATGACAAAGATAAACTGCATCACGGCATCGCTGTATCGGCGAAGAAACCATCGGGTGAGACGGGGTATGAGGAATATCATCACACTGCAATAAGCGGCAAACTTGGCTGCAAAGAGTACCCAGAAGAGTACGCCGTCGTGTTCGGTGAACGAAGCCACCAGACCCGCCAGCATCACTAAGGCGATGAGCAGGGAGATCATGCTCGACCCCACACTCAGCGTGACGCTCGGCTTCTGTTGCAGTCCGTAACGCGACACGATGGGGTAGGCGATGAGCGTATTCGAGGCCATGATACAGCTCAGCAGGAATGAGGCTTTGGTGGAATAGTCCAAGAGTGTGACGCTCATCCAATAGGTGAGTCCGAAAGGAATAAAGCACGTCAGCAGACCATAAGTGAGCAGTCTCGACTTCGTCTTCTTCATACCCTCCATGTCCATCTCGAGGGCAGCCAGAAACATGATGTAGTACAGACCAACCTTGCCAAACAACTCAAAGGAAGAGTCGCGCTCCAGGATGTTGAGCCCGTATTTGCCTATGAGCACTCCTGCCAATACCATACCGATGATGTGTGGAATGCGGAGCTTACCCATGATGATAGGCGCAAAGAGGATGATGATCATCACGACGAAGAAGATCAGCGTAGGGTCGGTTATCGGGAAATATTGTGCAATGTTCAGCATAGGCATTCTGTTTTTCGGGAGAGTTCTCGAGCATCAGCTGCATCACTCTTCCTATAATATGGGTGCAAAAATAATAATAAATCTTGAAAAAGCAAAGTCTTTTGCCTCCTTATCAATTATATGTGCAAAGATTTTTGTAAATTTGCACCCGGAAAGTAAACTTAAGATAGAAAGATAAGCCCTCTGTCTGCTGATGTTTCATCGTAAATATGAGTAGCGGCGATGCTTGATAAAGATTTGGCCACTTTATATGGTGTAGAGACAAAAGTGCTTAATCAAACCGTTAAACGTAATATAGAGCGATTTCCCAACGATTTTCGTTTTGAACTGAGTAGAGAAGAATGTTTGAGGTCACAAATTGTGACCTCAAACGGCAGAGGCGGTAACCGCTACTCATCTTATGCTTTTACAGAGCAAGGCGTGGCAATGCTTAGTAGTGTTCTTCGTTCACAAACAGCCATTGAGGTCAATATACAAATCATGCGAGCCTTTGTTTCCATGCGCCACTTTATGGTAAACAATGCTTCTGTTTTTAGTCGTTTGGAAACGATGGAATATCATCAGTTGGAAATCTTGCAACATCAACAAGATACCGATAAGCACATTGAAGCAACCAATAAGCGCATAGACGAGGTATTCCGCAGATTGGACGAGGGTAATGCAAAGCCGAAACAAGGTGTGTTCTACAATGGTCAAATATGTTGACGAGACTGTACTGACATTGCTCGACAAAAGAGGAAACGATGTGTCTGCCGTAATCTATACTCTGCAGATAAGCCGTCAGTTCCAACTCGACATAGACCGTCATAATGCTCAATATGCACCGATTGATGTTGAAACATTCC
>ENA-ORCL01000011-ORCL01000011.1-human-gut-metagenome-genome-assembly--contig:-NODE-11-length-89467-cov-106.207339_pt1 | contig 89467 bp, 62 predicted proteins | sample MGYA00242987_ERZ507988 | MGnify/ENA primary metagenome ERZ507988 (study PRJEB26167, sample SAMN06115466) | human gut metagenome | host: Homo sapiens | place: China:Hubei | collected 2016-05-19... | reverse complement strand
TTCTGTTGAATAAGCCCTTCAATGTAAAAGCAGAAATGGATTTCAAGGCATTCTTAGAGTCCATAGGTGATTCTATTGTATGTGTTGCGGATGAAGATGTTGTCAAAGTACATGTACATACCAATGATCCGGGTATGGCAATGCAGAGAGGTCTTACTTACGGAAGCCTTACAACTATTATTATTGAGAACATGCGTTTAGAGCGTGATGAGAAGATTTCTGCAATGAAAGAAAAAGAGATGCAGAACACTGCAAATGCAGAGAACGAGATCAGGGCAGCAGAGGAAAATGAGCAGGAAGTTCCAGCAGAGGAAAAAGAAATGGGATTCATTTCTGTAAGCATCGGAGAGGGTATCAATGAGATTTTCCGTGGACTGGGCGTGGACTATATCATCGAAGGCGGACAGACCATGAACCCAAGTACGGAAGATATGCTCAATGCAATCGAGAAAGTGAATGCGAAGAATATTTTCATTCTTCCGAATAATAAAAATATTATTATGGCAGCAAATCAGGCAGCTTCCCTGACAGAGGATAAGAACATTATTGTAATTCCTACCAAGACGATTCCACAGGGTATTACAGCACTTGTCAATTATATTCCGGACAGCACACCGGAAGACAATGCGGAGCGCATGGGTGAGGAAATCCAGCTGGTCAAGACCGGTCAGGTGACTTACGCAGTCCGTGATACTGTGATCGATGACAAAGAGATCAAACAGGATGACTACATGGGAATCGGTGACAAGGGAATCCTTTCCGTTGGCACAGACATGGAGAAAACGGTTCTTGAGATGATCGGTGAAATGATCGATGAGGATTCTGCAATTTTAAGTATTTACTATGGCGAGGAAATGAACGAGGATTCTGCCAACGAGATCGCAGAAAAAGTGGAAGAGGAATATCCAGATGTAGAAGTGGAAGTACATTACGGTGGACAGCCAATTTACTATTATGTGATTTCCGTAGAATAAAAGTATGAGATTAAATTCATCCATAAAAGAAGTGAAAGGGATCGGCGATAAAACAGCCGGTCTTTTTCTTAAAATAAATATTGAGACAATCCGGGATCTGATTTCCTATTTCCCAAGAACTTATGTGCAGTTCCCGGAGATCAAACGTCCTGACGAAGTGGTGGAGGGGGAGACTGCGGCAGTCATAGGGCAGATCCGGCAGACTCCGATTGTGAAGAGAGTGCGCAGCATGCAGATCACGGTGACTTCGATTTTGGCATGGTCGCCGATAGGTACGGTGAAGAGCAACTCGTAGTCCTCGCCTCCATTCATGGCGCAGGTGGTGAGGTTCATGTTGAATTCCTCTGCCATGACTGCCGTCTGGTAGTCGATAGGGATGTTCTTCTCGTAGATGCGGCAACCGCAATGACTCTGCTGACAGATGTGCATCAACTCGCTGCTCAGTCCGTCGCTCACGTCCATCATGGCTGTAGGCCGTATGCCAGCCTCGCGCAACTGGGCTATGATGTCACCTCTTGCCTCTGGCTGCAGCTGGCGTTGCAGCAGATATTCCTTGCCAGAGAAGTCGGGCTGGAAGTTACGCATACCTGCCAACTCCTGGTTGAGTGCAGCCAACTTCTGAGTCTCGCCGGCAGCCTTGGCTTGTGCCATCTTCTTGCGGATGTCTTCCACCTGTCCATAATATACGGCTTTCTCACGTTCCAGAAGCTGCAGACCCATATAGGCTCCGCCCAAATCACCCGACACACAGATGATGTCGGTGTCTTTGGCTCCATGTCGGTAGACAATGTCTTCTTTTGCAGCCTCGCCAATGCAGGTGATGCTGATAGCAAGTCCAGTAAGCGATGAGGTTGTGTCGCCTCCGACAATGTCTACGCCAAACTTATCGCATGCCATGCGCAAGCCCTTGTAGAATTCGTCCATGTCCTCTACCGAGAAACGCTTGCTCAGGGCGATGCTTACTGTCATTTGCCGTGGTGTACCGTTCATGGCGAAGATGTCGCTGATGTTGACCATGGCACTCTTGTATCCCAAGTGCTGCAGGTCGATGTAGGTCAGGTCGAAGTGTACTCCCTCCATCAGCATGTCGGTCGTGACGAGAACTTCCTTGTCGGGATAGTGCATCACGGCGCAATCGTCTCCTACGCCATAAACAGTAGAAGCATTTTTGTTTTCGTGTCCTTTTGTGAGATGGTCGATAAGACCAAACTCACCCAATTTTGCAATGTCCAATTTGTTATAAGAATTTGAATTTAGCAAGTTCTGAAGTTGTTAAGACCGGCGAATCATCTCGCGCATGATCTCTGTCATCTTAGGCTGTGCGGCGTTGGCAGCTTTCTGAACCTCCTCGTGGCTGACTTCTACCGGTACGTCGAAGCCTCCCAGGTCGGTGATGATGCTGATGCCGAATACCTTGATGCCACTATGGCGAGCCACGATGACCTCGGGTACGGTACTCATGCCTACAGCGTCGCCTCCCAACAGTCGGTACATGCGATACTCGGCAGGAGTCTCGAAGGTAGGACCCTGTACGCCTACGTATACTCCGTGCTTCAGGTTGATGCCCTTCTCCTGGGCTATGCTGTCAGCCAAGTCGCGCAGACTCTTGTCGTAAGCCTCGTGCATGTCGGGGAATCGAGGACCTGTGGGGAAGTTCTTGCCACGAAGCGGATGCTCGGGGAAGAAGTTGATATGGTCGTCGATCACCATCAGGTCGCCTATCTGGAAGGTTTCGTTCATGCCACCAGAGGCGTTGCTGACGAAGAGGGTCTCGATGCCCAGCTCGTACATCACACGCTCGGGGAATGTCACCTCTTTCATGTTGTAGCCCTCATAGAAGTGGAAACGTCCCTCCATCGCCATGATGTCCTTGCCGCCCAGCTTGCCGAAGATCAGTTTGCCGGCATGGCCTTCTACGGTTGAGACAGGGAAGTTGGGTATCTCACTATATGGAAAAGCGTAGCTGTCAGTTATTTCTGAAGCTAATTGTCCGAGTCCCGTTCCCAGAATGATGGCGGTCTTTGGACTTGTGGTCATCCTTTCTTTTAGCCAGGATGCTGTTTCTTGAATTTTTTCGTACATAGCTTATGATTTTTTCGTTAAAGTTTTCTTCTTGATCGAGCATGAAGCTTACCTTGATGGGCAGCGCATAGATGCTTTGTCTTACGGGTTCGCTCAGTCCTTCGGCTTCCTTCAGTCGCACGGCATCCTTCTCTGTCGTGATGATGATGCGTGGCTCGGGCATCGACTCGAAGGTGTCGTTGATGAGTTCAATGTCGCGTGGCTTGAACTGATGATGGTCGCCAAACGACAGGCTTCTGATGTCGCCTACATGGGGCTTGAGGTCGTGCTCCATCTGTTTGGGCGATGCGATGCCTGTGAGGAGCATGACGTGCTGCTGCTTCAGCTCATGGAGTGGGAGTGTCTTGTCGCAGAAGAGGCCCTTGGCATCGTCGTAGTCGATACACGTGAAGTAGAGCTTCTGGAAAGGATAGAGACTCATGGCTTTGGTGAGCACACGGAACTCCATGGGACGAAGGTCTTTAGGACACTTGGTCACGATGACGATGTCGGCACGGTTCTTTCCGCTTAATGGCTCGCGTAGTCTTCCTGCCGGCAGCATCTTGTCGTAGATGATGAGTCGATGGTAGTCCACCAAGAGGATGTTGATGCCCGGTTTCACATATCTGTGCTGGAAGGCATCGTCGAGCAATACCACATCCACATCCTTTGTCTCTTCGTCAGACTGCAGTCGCTCTATTCCTCTGACTCGCTTGGCGTCTACTGCCACATAGATGTCGGGGAACTTCTGGTGCATCTGGAAAGGCTCGTCGCCTATCTCGGGCATCGTGGTTTCCTCGGTTGCCAATACATAACCGCTGCTTTTGCGCTTGTATCCACGTGAGAGTACGGCAATCTTCATCTTGTCGTGCAACAAGCGGATGAGGTATTCTACATGCGGAGTCTTACCCGACCCGCCTACCGTGATGTTGCCTACGGATATGACGGGCAGGCTGAAAGTCTTGCTTCGCTTGATGCCTACATCGAAGAGCCAGTTGCGAAGGCGGACTGCCATACCGTATAGCCAGCTCAGCGGGGTGAGCCATTCGTTTATCTTGATAAGATCTCCTTCTGTTCTCATTTTTATTATTTTCACCTTATTATTTATAGGTACATCTTGTCACAATAGATGACTGCACTTGGTCATAATAGATGACCGCGCTTGGTCATAATAGATGACCGCGCCTGGTCACAATAGATGCCTAAACCTTATTATATATGGGCGGTTGTTATCTGATGTTGAGTACGTAGGGCAACGAAGCCTGTACGGGCTCGTGCTCGTTGATGTGGCGCAACCACATGAATGGTGTGTACATGTCGCCCAAAGTGAGGCGCAACTGCTCGTCGAGATAGTTGCCGCTTCCTGTTTCTACATTGTTGAGCAACTGATCCATCCAGCTGGCTGGCAATGGATATTCATCGGTGTGATAATCCTTGACCTTAGCCAACTGGGCAGCCTTGGCTACAGCATCGTCCAGTCCGCCCAAGCCGTCGACCAGCTTGATGTTCTTGGCATCCGAACCGAGCCAAACTCGTCCTTGCGCTATCTTCTCCACCTCGTCGACAGACATCTTTCTGCCGTCAGCCACACGTTTGCGGAAAAGCGTGTAGCCACGGTTGACGTATGCCTGCAGGTAGCTCAGCTCTTCGGGAGTGAATGGGCGGGCCATCAAAGCTCCCTGATAGCCGCTGTTGCGGTTGGTCTTCACCTCGTCGAACTTGACTCCCAGCTTCTGAGTGATGAGTCCGCTCATGTCGGGGAAGGCTCCGAAGATGCCGATGCTTCCAGTCAGAGTGGTAGGCTGAGCCATGATGTAGCGTGCGCCCATGCTCATATAGTATGCTCCCGATGCAGCCATTCCGCCCATCGAAACCACCACGGGTTTCTTCTTGTTGAGCTGGCTCACAGCTCTCCATATCTGTTCGGAGGCATAGGCGTCGCCGCCTCCCGAATTGATTCTGATAACTACAGCCTTTACGTCCTCGTCTTTGGCAAGGTCGTTCAGGTCGGAAATCACGTTGCTGCTCACAATCTGCTGTTCGCCACCCCACAGACTTGTTGTAGCCTGGCTGGTAATGCCTCCCTGGCAGTAGTAGACGGCGATGGTGCTTCCATCGTATTTGTCCTCTACGGCGACATTCACCTCGCTCATGCTTGCCTGTCGGATGCGCTTGGTGTCCTTGATGCCAAGCTGCTTCTTCACGATGTTCTTTATCTCGTCGTAATAGCAGAAACCGTCCACCATCTTGTGCGTCTTCAGCAGTTTGCTGTCTTCGAAGGCCACGAAGCCGTCGGCATAATGGTTGAGCGAGTCTTTGTTGATACCACGGCTCTTGGACACGTCGCTAAGCATCTGCTGCCACAATCCGTTGATGTAGCGCGAAACCTGCTCGCGGTTGGCATCGCTCATCTTGTCTTCAGTATATTGTTCGGTGAAACTCTTGAATTTTCCCACCTTCACTACCGTGTACTTGACGCCAAACTTGGCGTAGAGGTCTTTCAGGAACATGGGCTGAGAAGCCAGTCCGTGCCAGTCGACCGATCCTTCAGGATTGATGTACAGTTTGTTGGCCACAGAGGCGAGGTAATAGCATCCTTGCGTCATGGCGTCGCCATAGGCGATGATCCACTTGCCGCTCTTCTTGAAATCCTCGAGTGCCTTGCGTATTTCCTGTAAGGTGGCATAGTCGGTGATGAGTGCGCCTGGTTCTAAGTAGATGCCTTTTATCTTGTCCTCGTTCTTAGCCTTCTTGATGGCAGAGAGAATCTCGTTCAGCCCTAACTGATTGAAAGAGTTGCCCGTGATTTGTCCCATCACGTCCTCCTGTCCCTGCTCGTTGATGGTGCCTTGCAGCTTCATGACCATGACAGAATTGTCACGCAACGAAGGTTTGTCGCCACTCATCAGCATGCCTATCAGGCTGATGAAGGTAAAGATGCCCATGATAATACCAAAGGCGAAAATGCCCACAACGGTGGCTGCCACGCTCTTGAAAAACTGTTTCATAATGCGCTGAATTTATGTTGATTGTTTGTTTATTGTGCAAATTTAGCAAAAAAGCTACAATTACCAAACTTATTTGTGCTAAAAAGCAATAATTTAGACGAAATAACATCTTGTATTCGGATAAAATGCTTATCTTTGCAGAAGATTGCTGCATCTCAGCATAATATTCAAGCAAGCTTGATATTCTGCATTCGATTTGCGACATCTTTGCAAAAGATTGCTGCATCTCAGCAATGTGAAAGCAAACATTCCTTTGCTCCCGCAGAAACCTATGATGAGAATTTATTAAAAACTATTCAAAACAAATAACAATTAACTGAATCAACAAACATTATGGAAAGAACGTGGAGATGGTTTGGTAAGAACGACAAGATTACCTTAGCCATGTTGAAAGAAATTGGTGTGGAAGGCATAGTTACAGCCTTGCACGATGTACCTAATGGTGAGGTGTGGACCCGCGAGAAGATCCGCGACCTGAAGGAGTACATCGAAAGTTACGGAATGAGATGGAGCGTAGTAGAGTCTCTGCCTGTGGTAGAGAGCATCAAGTATGCCGGTGCCGACAGAGATGAGCAGATAGAGCGATATAAGGAAAGTCTGAGAAACCTCTCGCTCGAGGGTATTCATACCATCTGCTACAACTTCATGCCTGTGCTTGACTGGGCACGTACCGACTTGTTCCACGACAACCCCAACGGCAGTACCAACTTGTACTTCTCGTTCCCACAGTTTGCTTACTTCGATATTCATATCTTGAAGCGCGAGGGCGCTGAGGCCGACTGGCAGGCAAAGGGTCAGGCCATGGGCCGTGACATCCTGAAGGAGGTGGAAGAACTGAAGAACAAGATGACTCCTGAGGACGATCATAAGCTGGTGGAGAACATTATCGTGAAGACTCAGGGCTTCGTGAGTGGAAATATCAAAGAGGACGACGAACATCCGGTAGAGTTGTTCCGTCAGTTGCTCGATCTGTATAAGGGAATCTCAAAGGAGCAGTTGCGTGAGAACATGCGCTACTTCCTCAATGCCATCATGCCTACTTGCGAGGAGTGCGACATGTATATGTGTGTTCACCCTGACGATCCTCCATTCCCAATCCTCGGCTTGCCACGTATCGTGACTTGCGATGAGGACATCAACTGGTTCCTCAAGGCTGTCGACAACAAGCACAATGGTCTTACCTTCTGTGCAGGCTCTCTATCGGCTGGCAGTCACAACAATGTGGTAGAGTTGGCTCGTAAGTATGCCGACCGTACATGGTTCGTGCACATGCGCTCTTGCCATATCTTCGAGAATGGCGACTTTACTGAGGCAAGTCATCTGGGTGGACGTGCTGACCTCATAGAGTTGGCACGCATCTTCGAGAAGGTGAATCCCAACCTGCCTATGCGCGTAGACCATGGTATGTGTATGCTCGGCGACGAGAACCGTGGTTATAATGCCGGTTACAGTTTCTTGGGACGTATGTTCGCCATGGGACAGGTGCAGGGTATTCTTGCCACTGTAGACCGTGAGCTGGGCATCGAGTATCATCAGCCTGGTTTCTTTGATTAAAAGACAGAAAACGATTTTGCCAGTTGGGGAATTAGACAAGCCCAACTGGCTTTTTAATAAAAACAAACACATCAACCTAAAAATGTAATTATGAAGAAGATTTTATTGTCTATGGCCTGTCTGATGGCTGTGCTTGCCTTGTCAGCCCAGTCGACAGCTAAAAAGTTCGTACTCAACCTCACGGCTGACGGTGAGAGTAATCTGACCTGCTATTTGCCCCAAAACCCTTCGGGCAGAGCTGTCGTAGACTGTCCTGGTGGAGGCTATTCTCATCTGGCCCTCAATCATGAGGGATACGACTGGGCTGAGTATTTCAACAAGCAGGGCATAGCTTTTTTTGTGCTGAAATACCGTATGCCGCATGGCAGACATACTGTGCCCATGGAAGATGCCTGCAAGGCGATGCGCACCGTGCGCGACAGCGCCTCTGTCTGGAACATCAACCGTGAGGATGTGGGTATTATGGGCTTCTCGGCTGGAGGTCATCTGGCTTCTTCCGTCAGCACTCTGGCAGAATACGATGCTCGCCCCAACTTCTCCATCTTGTTCTATCCTGTCATCTCGATGAAACCAAAGAAGGGACATGGGGGCTCCAGCTATAATCTTTTGGGCGAGGAGGGAGTGAAGGACGAGAAACTCGTAGACCACTACTCAACCGAGAAACAGGTTCGCCGTCATCTCACACCTCGTGCCATCATCCTCTTGGCCAACGATGATGGGGCTGTTCCTCCTGTAACCAATGGCGTGGCCTATTATTCCCGTATGCGTCAGGTAGGAAACGAGTGTTCCATGTGCATTTATCCTACAGGCGGACATGGTTTCGGTTTCCGCAGCACTTGGGCCTATCACGATCAGATGTTGAGCGACCTTACCCGTTGGCTCGACAGTTTCAAGGCGCCTCGTAAGGACGCCATACGTGTGGCATGTATCGGCAACTCCATTACCGATGGTTCCGGCATCGATATGGCTACACAGAAAGGTTATCCTGCCATCTTGCAAAATAAGTTGGGCGATGGATATGAGGTGAAGAACTATGGTCTCAGCGCGCGTACCTTATTATGTAAGGGGGACGTGCCCTATATGAAAGAGATGGGCTGGCGTGACGCCTTGGCTTTCCAGCCTAATATCGTTGTCTTCAAGTTGGGCACCAATGACAGTAAGACCCACAACTGGGTACACAAGGCCGAGTTTGGAAAGGATTTGCAGACGATGGTCGATTCGCTCAAGGCACTGCCCTCTAAACCAAAGATTTATCTCTGTTCGCCTATTCCTGCCTTCAAGCCCTCATGGACCATTAACGACAGTGTGATAGTAAACGGTGAAATCCCTGTCATCAAGAAGGTGGCAAAGAAGAATAAGTGCGGGTTTATCGACTTGCATTCGAAGTACACCTTTGCCGACCTGATGCTCGACGATGGCATTCATCCCAATGGAAAGGGAGCTGTGAAGATGGCGGAAATCATCTACGAGGCAATATCCGAAAAGAAATAAACAACATGATGCTTGCCTGCGCCAGGCATCATGATGAACCCCTTTTGGCAGACGTGACTGACAATTTTGTCAGTTTCGTCTGCCTTTTGTTTCTTTGGCACGTTTTTGGCATAAGTCGAAATCGACAAGGCAAAGACTCTTGCAGGGTTTTTGCCATCAAACAACAAAATAACAATTAAAAAATATAGAATCATGAACATTAAACCATTAGCAGACAGAGTGCTGGTACTTCCTGCACCAGCCGAGGAAAAAGTAGGTGGAATCATTATTCCTGATACAGCAAAGGAAAAACCACAGCGTGGTAAGGTCGTTGCCACAGGAAAGGGAACCAAGGATGAGGAGATGATTCTCAAAGTGGGTGACACCGTTCTTTATGGCAAGTATGCCGGTACCGAGATCGAGTTTGATGGTACTAAATATATGATGATGCGCCAGAGCGATGTTCTCGCTGTGGTGGAAGAGTAGTTTTAAAAGTAAAAAAGTAAAAAGGTAAAAAAGTAAAAAGGTAAAAAACTTTTTGCTGATATTAAAATAGAAAATATTATGGCTAAAGATATTAAATACAATATGGATGCTCGCGACCTCTTGAAGAAGGGTGTCGATCAGTTGGCTAACGCAGTAAAGGTAACTCTTGGTCCTAAGGGCCGCAACGTGGTAATCGAAAAGAAGTTTGGTGCTCCTCAGATTACCAAGGATGGTGTTACCGTAGCCAAGGAAGTGGAATTGGAGGATAAGTTTGAGAATACTGGTGCTCAGCTTGTTAAGAGTGTTGCCAGCAAGACTGGTGATGACGCAGGTGACGGTACAACAACAGCTACCATCCTGACTCAGGCCATCGTTACTGAGGGCTTGAAGAACGTTACTGCCGGTGCCAATCCTATGGACTTGAAGCGTGGTATCGACAAGGCTGTGGCTGCTGTCGTTGCCTTCATCAAGGACCATGCAGAGCAGGTAGATGACAACTACGACAAGATAGAGCAGGTGGCTACCGTCTCTGCCAATAATGATGCAGAGATCGGTAAACTGTTGGCTGACGCTATGCGCAAGGTCTCTAAGGATGGTGTCATCACCATTGAGGAGAGCAAGAGCCGTGACACCAACATCGGTGTGGTAGAAGGTATGCAGTTCGACCGTGGTTACTTGAGCGGTTACTTCATGACCGATGCCGACAAGATGGAGTGTGTGATGGATAATCCATACATCCTGCTTTACGATAAGAAGATTTCCAACCTCAAGGAGTTCTTGCCAATCCTTCAGCCTGCTGCCGAGAGCGGTCGCCCATTGTTGGTCATCGCTGAGGACGTAGACTCTGAGGCTCTGACTACTTTGGTAGTCAACCGTTTACGTGGTGGCTTGAAAATCTGTGCTGTCAAGGCTCCAGGCTTCGGCGACCGTCGTAAGGCTATGTTGGAGGATATCGCTGTATTGACAGGTGGTGTGGTTATCTCTGAGGAGAAGGGTCTGAAGTTGGAGCAGGCAACATTGGATATGTTAGGTTCTGCCGACAAGGTAACTGTCAACAAGGACAATACCACTATCGTGAATGGTCATGGCGAGAAGGCCAACATTCAGGACCGTGTGGCTCAGATCAAGAATGAGATCGAGAACACCAAGTCTTCTTACGACAAGGAGAAACTTCAGGAGCGTTTGGCTAAGCTCGCCGGTGGTGTGGCTGTCCTCTATGTAGGTGCCAACTCTGAGGTTGAGATGAAGGAGAAGAAGGACCGTGTTGACGATGCACTCTGTGCTACTCGTGCAGCTATCGAGGAAGGTATCGTAGCTGGTGGCGGTACAACTTATATCCGTGCTCTTGAGGCATTGAAGGATATGAAGGGTGACAATGCCGACGAGACAACTGGTATCCGCATCGTAGAACGTGCCATCGAGGAACCTCTTCGCCAGATAGTAGCCAACGCAGGTGGTGAGGGCTCAGTAGTAGTCAATAAGGTACGCGAGGGCGAAGGCGACTTCGGATATAATGCCCGCAAGGATGTTTACGAGGATATGCGTCAGGCCGGTATCGTTGATCCTGCCAAGGTTGAGCGCGTAGCTCTTGAGAACGCTGCCTCTATCGCTGGCCTCTTCCTTACTACAGAGTGCGTATTGGTGGACAAACCAGAACCTGCTCCTGCTGCACCAGCAGCTGCTCCAGGAATGGGCGGTATGATGTAATAAATGTAATGTAAAGATATCAAAATGGGGGCTACTCGACAGAGTAGTCCCTTTTTATATGTTTTTTACTATAAAATCTTGCAAATTTTAGCAAAAAAGCTTGGCGCGTATTTGCTTTTTTTGTAACTTTGCAACGTAGATAAATGAAAAAGACGGCTTAAGCCGCTAAAGATATTTTTTTGATTTGTTTTAGTAGATTAGTTTTTAAGTAGTTTGTTTTTGAAAATCGGTTGTCGTGAGACATCCGATTTTTTTTGTCTTTTTCTCTTTGTAGTTTCATCCTATTGTGTTATCTTTGCAGCATGAAAATGAATTTTGACAGAAAAAAAGCATTGGTCTTCCTGATTGTTATCGGCGGGCTGATTTATATTACCAAGGTAGGGTTGGGAATGACGGCGCTCAATTCTTTCCTTGCTACACTTGGTGTGTTGCTCATCTTGTTTGTGGGCGATAACTTCGCTCAGCAGATAGATAACTGGCTGAAACGTCGAAAGATGAATCAGGAAAACGAAGAATAGTAGATTTTTAAATGAAGTAAAGAGTGGAACAGTTAGTCAACCTTTATAGTTCTTGGGCAGGCGAGGAGCCTGCAAGTGTGGTCAAGTTGCCTGGTCAGGGAAGCAACAGGCAGTATTTCCGATTTGTCAAGCAGGACGGCAGCAGCGTCATTGGTGTCATCGGAACGAGTCGAGATGAGAATCATGCTTTCATCTATATGTCACGTCACTTTACGCTCCGAAAGTTGCCGGTGCCTAAGGTCCTGGCTGTCAGCGATGATGAGTCGCGCTATCTGCAGACTGACTTGGGCGACGTGTCGCTCTTTGATGCCATCAAGGGTGGACGTGAAGCTGGCGGAAGATACAACCAAAAGGAAAAGGAACTTCTGAAGAGAACCATTCGCGAGTTGCCCAACATTCAGCTCCGAGGAGCACGTGGAATGGATTGGAACAACTGCTATCCTCAGCCCGAGTTTGATATCGACAGCGTACTTTTCGACTTGAATTACTTCAAGTACTGTTTCCTGAAACCCACCGACCTTGATTTCCATGAGTTGAAGTTGGAAGCTAATTTCCGCCTTTTTGCCAAAGACCTGACTTCCGAACAGATGGACTGTTTCCTGTATCGAGATTTCCAGGCTCGCAACATAATGCTTGACGAAAATGGCAATCCGTACTTTATTGATTTCCAGGGTGGGCGTAAAGGACCTTTCTACTACGATTTGGCTTCTTTCCTCTGGCAGGCATCGGCAAAGTATCCTTTCAAGTTGCGACGTGAACTCGTATGGGAATATTACCAGTCGCTGAAGAACTATACTGAGGTTCCTTCTGTCCGTCATTTTGTCAACCGTCTGAGTCTTTTCGTCCTCTTCCGTACGTTGCAGGTATTGGGTGCTTATGGTTTCCGTGGATACTTTGAGCGCAAGAAGCATTTCCTTGACAGTATTCCTCCTGCCATTCAGAATCTTCGTGACCTGCTGAAAATGGGCGATAAGGTGTTCCCTTATCCTTATATGATGGATATGCTTCGCCGCCTTACCGAGCTGCCGCAGTTTACCCGCATAGAGAAGTCGGCTGTCAACCGTGCTGATGGTTATCGCACAGCCGATACCAATATCTACACTTCGCATCCGCAGGATGGTCCTGCCACCTTCTCCAAGTATGATGGCAAGGGACCTTTGGTGGTAAGGGTGTTCAGCTTCTCCTATAGGAAAGGTATTCCCGAAGACCCATCAGGCAATGGAGGCGGTTATGTCTTCGATTGTCGCAGCACCCATAACCCCGGCCGATACGAGCCATACAAGAAACTGACGGGTCTCGACGAGCCAGTCATCCGATTCTTGGAGGATGATGGCGAGATACTGACCTTCCTCGACAGTGTTTATCGCCTTGCCGACCATCATGTCAACCGATATATTCAGCGAGGCTTCACCTCTCTGATGTTCTGCTTCGGCTGTACAGGCGGTCAGCACCGTAGTGTCTATTCAGCCCAGCATCTTGCCGAGCATATTCATGAGAAGTTCGGTGTTGAGGTGAGAATCTGTCATCGCGAACAGCAGATAGAGCAAGTGCTTCCTGCAGAATAAGTTTTTCTTTTGTAATCAATTAATGGCGTGCAAATTTGGCTATTTCGTAAAAAGTTAGTAAATTTGCACGCACATTAATGGATAGCTATAATGATGCAAGCAATGATTTTCGCTGCAGGTCTGGGCACTCGCCTCAAGCCACTTACCGACCGCGTTCCGAAAGCTTTGGTAAGTGTGGGAGGAGAACCTTTGCTCAAACGTGTCATCTTTCGGTTGAAAGATGCTGGTTTCACTCGCATTGTAGTGAACGTTCATCATTTTTCCAGTCAGATTATTGATTACCTACGCGATAACGACAACTTCGGTATGGATATCCGTATCAGCGACGAGACGGACAAACTGCTCGAGACAGGTGGAGGTATCAGAAAGGCATGGCCGCTCTTCGATGCGAATGAGCCCGTCCTTATTCACAATGTGGATATATTGAGCAATGTGGATTTGGGAAAGTTCTATCAGATAGAGACGAAGGACCTTACAGAAGAGTCGCAGGAAGCCTCACCGGAGGAAAAGCCTCTTGCAGCCCGCCTGTTGGTGAGCGAACGCAAGACAAAACGTTATCTTCTCTTCGATGACAGTATGCGGTTGGTGGGGTGGACGAACATAGAGACAGGCGAGGTGAAGAGCCCTTATCCTCATCTCGATCCTGCCAAGTGTAAGATGTATGCCTTCTCGGGCATCCACATGGTAGCACCATCCATCTTCCCGCTGATGGAGGAAGAACCGGACAAATTCCCCATCATGGATTTCTATCTGAAGCATTGCGACAAAGTACGCATTGAGGGATATGTGAAGAACGACCTCAGACTGATGGATGTGGGAAAGCAGGAAACGCTGAAAGAGGCAGAGGCGTTTTTATGTCAATGTTAAAAATTTAAAGTTTAATATATTATGCAACAGAAGATTATTATTTTGGATTTCGGTTCACAGACCACACAGCTGATAGGCCGTCGTGTACGTGAGCTTGATACCTTCTGCGAGATTATGCCTTACAACAAGTTTCCTAAGGACGACCCATCTGTGATTGGTGTCATCCTGAGCGGTAGTCCTTACTCCGTTCATGATCAGGAAGCTTTCAAGGTAGATCTGAGCCAGTTTATTGGTCGCATTCCTGTGCTCGGCATTTGCTATGGCGCTCAGTATCTCTCTTATGCCCAGGGTGGAAAGGTAGAGGCTGCTGACAGCCGTGAGTATGGCCGTGCCAACTTGGAGCAGTTTGATGCCACCAATCCTCTTTTCAAGGGATTTGTAGAGAACTCTCAGGTTTGGATGAGTCATGGTGATACCATCACAGCCATCCCTGAGGAGTATAAGTGCATCGCTTCTACAGCGAATGTCAAGTTTGCAGCATATGCTTCTACCAAGCAGCCTGTATGGGCTGTTCAGTTCCATCCAGAGGTGTTCCACTCTTTGCAGGGTACACAGTTGCTGAAGAACTTTGTGGTAGATATCTGTGGCAGCAAGCAGGACTGGAGTGCTGACTCTTTCGTAGAGACTACAGTGGCAGAGCTGAAGGCACAGCTGGGTGATGACAAGGTGATCCTTGGCCTTTCTGGTGGTGTCGACTCCAGTGTGGCTGCCGTTCTTTTGAACAAGGCCATTGGCAAGAATCTTACTTGTATCTTCGTAGATCACGGTATGCTTCGCAAGAACGAGTTCCGTGATGTGATGGAGGATTACAAGTGCTTGGGTCTGAACGTGATTGGTGTGGATGCATCCGAGAAGTTCTTTGCCGACCTGGCTGGTGTGACCGATCCTGAGCAGAAGCGCAAGATTATAGGCCGCGACTTTGTGGAGGTATTCAATGCTGAGGCTAAGAAGCAGACCGGAGCCAAGTGGTTGGCACAGGGAACTATCTATCCCGACCGTATCGAGAGCTTGAATATTACTGGTAAGGTCATCAAGAGCCATCACAATGTGGGTGGTCTTCCTAAGGAGATGAACCTTCAGTTGTGCGAGCCATTGAAGTGGTTGTTCAAGGATGAGGTTCGTCGTGTTGGCCGTTCTATGGGAATGCCTGAGCATCTGATTACCCGTCATCCTTTCCCAGGTCCTGGTTTGGCAGTACGTATTCTGGGTGATATTACTCCCGAGAAGGTGCGTATTCTTCAGGATGCCGATGATATTTATATCCGCGGCTTGCGTGAGTACAAGGTGAAGTTGAGTGGTGAGGAAGCCCGCCGTGTATTGGCTGCTGGTGTTCCTGCCGACATGCAGAATGGTGAGATAGAGGTTTCTCTCTACGACCAGATTTGGCAGGCAGGTACCGTATTGCTTTCTACTGTCCGTTCGGTAGGAGTGATGGGTGACGAGCGTACATACGAGCATCCTGTGGCTCTGCGTGCTGTGACCAGTACCGATGCGATGACAGCCGACTGGGCACATCTGCCTTACGACTTCATGGCAAAGGTTAGCAACGAGATTATTAACAAGGTGAAGGGTGTGAACCGCGTTTGCTACGACATCTCTTCAAAACCACCTTCGACAATCGAGTGGGAGTAAGGCTTTCTCCCCGTGATGATTTCTTCGCGGGTAAAGATTAGAAAAGCAGATTTCTGCCATCTATACTATAAATCCCTCCTTCGGGTATCATGCCTGAAGGAGGGATTTTTTGACCCATATTATTGAGAGATTTTCAACCTTGTCCACAGCCATCTTGGTATGTGACGCCAGAAGAAGACGAGGATGGCGTACCGCCAGTCTATGACTTTTACTTCTTTCCCTTTCTCAATGGCATGTACGATGTGCCTTGCCACTTCTTCTGCTCTTAGCTGTAGCGGATATTTGCTGCCTGCAATCAGGTCGGTTGCCACAAATCCTGGCCGTATGTCTGTTATCGAGATGGGAAGCTGGCGCATACGTGCTTGCTGGGCAAGGCATTCCAAGTAGTGGTTTTGGAATCGTTTGGTGGCAGAATAGGCTGGGGCAGCACCAAGTCCTTTTGTTCCTGCTATGGATGTGATGCAGGCAATGCGATATGTATGCTTATTTTCGGTTGTTGTGGTGTGAGCAGCAAACCAGTTGAATGCGGTGTCTACCATTCTTGTGAATCCCATTCCATTGGTCTCCACCGTCTTCAGTTCTTTCTCTATATCGAGCTGATTGTTCTGCCAACCTATTCCGGAACTGTGGAAATACAGGTCCATGCCTCCCAACTTGTCGATGAGTTGTTGTAGTAGGTGAGGAGCATCGGCTGATGTAACATCTATCTGCTGATAGCAGGTGATGCCGTCAGTCATCAGTGCCTGCAGTCTTTCTATTCTTCTTCCGGCTATTCCCACTTGCCATCCTTTGGCGGCAAGCAGTTTTGCCACTTCCATTCCGATGCCCGATGTGGCACCCATTACGATTGCTTTCTTTGTCATATTGTCTTTATAAAGGGAAGGTTTGTCTTTATGAGTTGCAAATGTACAAAGTTTTTTTGTGTATACGACATCTTGTTGCCGAAAAACATCAATATGCCCCGATGATTTTCCAGTTTTCTATCAGATGAAACAGTTTAGACATGGCAGGTTTGTAATCGTCGGGATAGGTGAGCGAGTAGACGAAGAGGAGTTTGCCACTCTTGATGAATTTGTCGTAATGACTGTAACCCTTCATGCGTACTCCGTTTTCGTATACCGGACCTGCAAGCAGAAATGATGAGTCCCTGTTCATAGTTTTTGTGGCATGAAGCTTTGTCGCTAACGAGTCGGCACATGTCTGTAATGATGTGCAATGATTCTTCGTTACGTAACTTTCCAACACCACATTGGCGCGGTCGGTATAGCTGAACCTGGCATAGCTTTGATAGTTGCTGAGCGATGTGTCCTCATGTTCGAAGAAATCGGGATAGCTGATGGTATAGCCATAGGTAGGGTTGCGATAATCGAACAGCTGACTGATGTCTATCTTTTTCTTGAAGTCTATGTACGGTTTCGACTGATTGCTTTGGTAAGCAAAGGTGCCATACATATTGAAAAATAAGATGATGACGATGACTGCGATGATGATGAAGAAAATCTTTTTCATACGTTTGCTTTTTTATGGGTAAACTGTTGCTTTGAATGTTTGATGACTGCAAAAGTATGACAAAGGCTTGAATGTGCCCAAAAAATAGTCTGACATTTGTCTGACAATTTATCTTCTTGTTGAATTTCCAACTGTTCAGCATCCCCTATTGCCACAAGTGGTTACTTTGTTACCACAACAAATGTCTTCAGATAGTGATGAAATTGTTTTTTCTCTCTAATGAAATCTCCGTTCAAAGGCTCTGAACGTACATTCAAAGGCGCTGAACGCACATTCAAAGGCGCTGAACGCACATTCAAAGGCTTTGAACGCACATTTAAAGGCTTTGAATAGAACTTTTATGGGTTAAACAGAACATTTATATAGTATAAGAGAAAGATTTTCTCAGTATTAAGTGAACGTTTTATAGGAATTCAAGGCTGCTGACACAAGTATGGCATTTGTGAAAGTTCAGTTAAAATATGCTTTTATGTTTTGTTCTCTTTGTTTTTTTGAGTAATTTTGCAGTATTGGAAAACGAATGATGGGAAGATATGAAGAAAAGAAAGTTTCATATAATAATAGGTGTAGTCTTGGGCATTGTTGTGCTTGTGGCAGCAAGTTTGTATGGAGTAAGCAGCTATATGCTCGCTTACTCGCTCAACTATCCAGAGCAGGAGCGAATGACAGCCGAGCATTGGAAGACGAGACTAAAGAGTGAATGTCCCTGGATTTCAGTCTGGATGGACTCAGTGTATCAGCATCATTGCGTGAAAGACACCTTCCTGCTGATGCCTTCGGGCTATAAGGCTCATGCCCTTTATCTCTATGCCCCCAAGTCCACTGACAGAACAGCCATTGTGGTTCATGGCTACAAGGCGCGTGCCGAGGGAATGCTCCACATCGCCTATCTCTATAATCATGATATGGGGTATAATGTGCTCCTTCCCGATCTGTATGGACATGGCAAGAGTGAGGGCAGTCATATACAAATGGGGTGGAAAGACCGATGGGACGTCATCAGATGGTCGCAAGTAGCCCATGAGATATTTAAAGTGAAGAGTAAAGGACGAAGAGTGAAGAATACGTGGCAGGTGATTCATGGCATATCGATGGGTGCAGCTACTACGATGGCTGTTGCGGGCGAGAAGACTCCGGGATATGTGAAGTGCTTTGTGGAGGATTGCGGTTATACCAGTGTGTGGGATGAGTTTGCCGCTCAGCTCAAAGACCAGTTTGGCTTGCCAGCTTTCCCTTTGATGAACACCACTTCCGCGCTCTGCCTGCACAAGTATGGCTGGTCGTTTGCTGAGGCTCAGCAGATATCCCAAGTCCGTAAGAGTACCAAACCGATGCTCTTTATCCATGGCGACAAGGATGCCTTTGTGCCTTATGCCATGCTTCACCCCCTGTACGATGCAAAGGAGAGAGGGCGCAAGGCTATTTTTATCGCCAAAGGCTCAGAACATGCCATGGCTTACCGCGATCATCATGAGGAATATACCCGTGTGGTGAAAGACTTTGTATTGTTATGTTCTATGGAGTGGGGATGATTTCTTTCTCTTACATTCGGGGCATTCGCCTTTGATGACAAAGGAAACGGAATGAGGACAGAATCCTTCGGGCAGTTCAAAACTTGGAATATGGATGTCGTCCAGACAGAAAGAGCGCTGGCACGTCTCGCAGTAGAAGTGGATATGTCCGTCATGATGGTCGCACTTGCCCTCTTCCTCGCACAGTTCGTAGTTGAGTATGCCACGTCCGTCCTCAAAGGCATGCACCACATCATGCTCCAAGAACAAGGTGAGTGTACGGAATATGCTCGATTTGTCCATCGATGGCATCAAGGTTTCCATGTCGCCAAGGCTCATCGGGGCAGAATGACTGAGCAAAGCCTTGTACACCAATATCCTGTTGGCGGTGGGTTTGATGCCTTTTCTTGTCAACTTGTCTGTAGCTTCCTGACTGTTCATCTCTTTGGTTACTGTTGGGTGACGGTGAAAATATGAAAGCGGGTATGTCTCTTTTATCGTCACTAAGGTGCAATAATAGCGTAGGTTCAGCAGAGTCTTTTCGTCATAGCGAAACTCTGCCGCCCCACGCCCGATAGAATATGAATGTTACTTGTTCTTCAACAAGTCGCGAATTTCGGTAAGGAGTTTTTCCTCTGCCGTAGGCTTGGGCTCTGGCTTGGGCTCTTCCTCCTTCTTCTTGGCAAACTTGTTGACCAGTTTGATCAGCATGAAGATACAGAAAGCCACGATGAAGAAGTCGAGGCAGGTCTGCAGGAAGTTGCCATAGTTGATGGTGGCAGCAGGCAGTTTCTCGCCGGCTACTTCCACGGTAGGAAGTGAAATTTTCAGTTCCGAGAAGTTGACACCACCGATAATCCATCCTATAGGAGGCATGATGATATCGTCTACCAACGAACTGACGATTTTGCCAAAGGCACCACCAATGATGACACCGACAGCCATATCGAGCACATTGCCACGCATGGCGAATTGCTTGAATTCACTCAGAAATTTACTCATCTTTTCTTTTTATTATTTTAAGTTTGACATATACACCTTATTATATATAGGGCTGCTGCAACTGCAGTCACGCATTCATACTTTTTATTTTGCAATATGGAGTTGTCAGTATGGCCCCTTAAGGCATGAAAAGACTACGATATTCTGCAACATGCAGTCTTTTTTAAATAATTTAATACTCAATTCGTGTGCAAAGTTAGAAAAAAATTAGTAACTTTGCGCTCGATAAGAAAAAAAATTTGCTCAAAAGTATTGCTTTTTGAATGTTTCAGCTCATTGGCAAGTGCTTCGAGGCTTATTAAGGTAAAAATTATTTTCAACCATTAATTTAAATATTAAACAAAATGACAAAAGTTGCTATTAACGGCTTCGGCCGTATCGGTCGTCTGGCTTTCCGTCAGATGTTTGAGGCAGAGGGTTATGAGGTGGTTGCTATCAACGACCTTACATCTCCAAAAATGTTGGCTCACCTTCTTAAGTATGATACAGCTCAGGGTGGCTTCGCTGGCAAGTACGGTGAGGGCAAGCACACTGTAGAGGCAACAGACAACTCTATCATCGTTGACGGTAAGGAAATCACTATCTATGCTAAGCCAAACGCAGCTGAGCTTCCTTGGGGTGAGCTTGGTGTTGACGTAGTACTCGAGTGCACTGGTTTCTATACATCTAAGGAGAAGGCTTCTGCTCACCTTACAGCAGGTGCTAAGAAGGTAGTTATCTCTGCTCCTGCAGGTAACGATCTTCCTACTATCGTTTACAACACAAACCACAAGACTTTGACTCCAGCCGATACAGTTATCTCTGCAGCTTCTTGTACAACTAACTGCTTGGCTCCTATGGCTGACACTTTGAACAAGTACGCAGCTATCCAGTCTGGTATTATGTCTACTATCCACGCTTACACAGGTGACCAGATGATTCTCGACGGTCCTCAGCGTAAGGGTGACCTCCGTCGTTCACGTGCAGGTGCTCAGAACATCGTTCCTAACTCAACTGGTGCTGCTAAGGCTATCGGTCTCGTAATTCCTGAGTTGAACGGTAAGTTGATCGGTTCTGCACAGCGCGTTCCAACTCCAACAGGTTCTACAACTATCCTCGTAGCTGTTGTTAAGGGTAAGGACGTAACTGTTGAGGGTATCAACGCTGCTATGAAGGCTGCTTCTAACGAGAGCTTCGGTTACAACGAGGATCTGATCGTATCTTCTGATATCATCGGTATGCGTTACGGTTCTCTCTTCGATGCTACTCAGACAATGGTTAGCAAGATCGACGACGATACATATCAGGTACAGGTTGTTTCTTGGTACGACAATGAGAACTCTTATACTTCTCAGATGGTTCGTACTATCAAGTACCTCGCTGAGTTGAAGTAATACCGCAGAAGCGATATTCAACAATATTATAGGCCTGGCATTGCAAAATGCCAGGCTTTTTTGCGTTTAACACCCGTATGAAACCTTATTTCGGGTCTTTAAGTGATGCTAAACTTCTTTTTTTCGCTTTCTTTGTTTACCTATATCAGAAATTTTTGTATCTTTGCCACCATGAAACAGACGATGATAACGATATTGGGTCCTACGGCAAGCGGAAAAACCAGTCTTGCTGCAGCCTTGGCTGCAGCCTTTCCTTCGCGTATGGAGGGGATGGAAGCCGAGATTATCAGTGCTGACAGCCGACAGGTGTATCGCGGAATGGATATAGGAACGGGTAAGGATCTGGCCGACTATACTGTAGGGGACAAGCACATTCCCTATCATCTCATAGATATCTGCGAGCCAGGAACCAAGTACAACCTCTTTCAGTATCAGCAAGACTTCTATGATGCCTATCAGGATGTTCTTAGAAGGGGAAGGTTGCCCATCCTTTGTGGCGGAACGGGACTTTATATTGAGTCCGTGCTCAAGGGCTACCATCTCTCGCCTGTGCCTCAGAACCCTGTGCTTCGTGAGCGTCTTGCCGACAAGAGCCTGGCTGAGCTTACCGAGATGCTGCAACAGCTCAAGGCAAGGAACGGCTCGCATATGCACAACCGCACCGATGTCGACACAGCCCAGCGTGCCATTCGTGCCATAGAGATTGAGACTTATAATGCCGAGCATCCCATGCCCGAGAGGGAGCTGCCATCGGTTGACTCCTTGATTATCGGTGTGAGCATCGACCGTGAGGCTCGTCGTGAGAAGATTACACGCCGACTGAGGCAACGCCTTGATGAAGGTATGGTCGATGAAATCAGATCGCTTCTCGACAGGGGCATTCCTGCAGAAGACTTGATATACTACGGCTTGGAATACAAGTTTGTCACAGAATATGCGACAGGTAAGACATCCTACGACGAGATGTTCCGAGGCTTGGAGATAGCCATACATCAGTTTGCCAAGCGACAGATGACATGGTTCCGCGGCATGGAGCGCAGAGGCTTTACCATACATTGGGTGGACGCCTTGCAGCCCATGGCAGATAAGGTGGAACAGATATTCGAGTTGACAGGCGATGTGGACAGGTAAATCTTGAAATATAAAAAACAAAATATAGATCATGGCGGTTAATGAAAACAAGTGGGGATTGCTCTATTGCCCCCGTAACGGGTGGCGTGAAGGAAAACGCTGGCTCAAGATAGAGAAGGTGTTGCGCCAGCAGCATATCGACTACGACTTTGTGCAGAGTGAGAACCAGAAAAGTGTGGAACGGTTGGTGAAGATGTTTATCAACAATGGCTATAAGACAATAGTCATTGTGGGAGGCGACTCTGCACTCAATGATGCCGTCAACTGTCTGATGCAGGTAGACAAGGCTACTCGTGAAGGGATAGCCCTTGGCGTAATCCCTCATGGCATGATGAACGACTTCGCCCATTTCTGGGGATTCTCCGACAGCGATTATGAGCAGACTATCAAATGGCTGAAACAGCGCCGTATCAGGAAAATCGACTTGGGTTGTATCCGTTATACGAACAAGCGCGACGAGAAGTGCCATCGTTACTTCCTGAACTGCATCAACGTGGGCTTGATTGCCGCTATCATGAATCTGCGCCGCAAGACCCATCACTTCCTGGGTTCCCGCACACTTTCGTTCATCTCTTCTTTTGTGCTCATGATTTTCCAGCGCCTCGACTACAAGATGCATGTCAAGATCAATGAGGAAGAGATACAGCGCAGGGTGATGACCATGTGCATAGGCAATGCCTCAGGATATGGGCAGACACCTAACGCCGTGCCCTATAACGGACTGCTCGATGTGTCGGTGGTGTATCATCCGCAGATCACACAGCTCTTCGAGGGATTCTATCTCTTCGTGCGTGGTAAGTTCCTCAACCATCGCAGTGTGCATCCTTACCGTACCCGTGAGGTGGAGGTGAAGGAGGCTTCGCATGCCCTCATCGGTGTGGATGGCCGTCTGATGAACACCCCTAACGGTAGCTATAAGATAACGGTAGAGCAGGAGGTCATCAATTTCCTGATTCCTGCCTGATAAGAGGAGCGGGCAACTTGCTCCTCTTTTTTCGTATAAAGTGGTTGACGGCTGCCAGTCTGGGTGTTGTCAACATGCTGTTTTGCTCAAAAAGTAAGTTGATTTGGCTAAAAAAAACATGATAAAACAAAATTTCAACTATTTTTATCCGAAAAAACTTTGTTATACAACAAAAAATCGTTACCTTTGAACCAATCTAAAGTAATGTATTAAAAACTAAAACCTTAATATAGATCTATGAGTTATCTAAAATTCGAAAAGGCCCTGATGACTAACCTTCAAGAGTCATTGCCCAAGGAGTTGTTGCGTACCAACCGCTCTGGTGCTTATTCGTGCTCTACGATTGTGGACTGTAATACCCGCAAGTATCATGGTCTATTGGTTGTGCCGGTTCCAGAACTGGACGATGACAACCATGTGCTCCTGAGCTCGCTCGACGTTACGGTGATTCAGCATGGCGCTGAATTCAATCTTGGACTGCACAAGTATCAAGGCAACAACTACAATCCGATGGGACACAAGTACATCCGTGAATTCGATTGCGATAAGGTTCCTACCACGTTGTATCGTGTGGGAGGCGTCATTCTGAAGAAGGAAGTGGTGTTCCAGCATTATGAGAATCGTATTTTGTTGCGTTACACCTTGGTGGATGGACATTCTGCCACTACACTGAGGTTCCGTCCTTTCCTTGCATTCCGCAGCGTGAGACAGTTTACTCACGAGAATGCAACTGCTTCAAGAGATTATGCTGAGGTCGACAATGGCATCAAAACATGTATGTATGCCGGTTATCCCGACCTGTTCATGCAGTTCTCCAAGAAGAATAATTTCATCTTCCAGCCCGACTGGTATCGTGGTGTGGAGTATCCCAAGGAGCAGGAGCGCGGCTATGCCTCCAATGAGGACCTCTATGTTCCCGGCTATTTCGAGATGAACATCAAGAAGGGTGAGACCATCGTCTTTGCCGCTTCCACATCCGAAATCAAATCGCGCAGTCTGAAGGCACTCTTCGACAAGGAAGTGAATGAGCGTGCGCCACGCGACAATTTCTTCCATTGTCTGGTCAATGCAGCCCATCAGTTCCATCGTCGCGAAAGCAACGACGACCGATACATCATTGCCGGTTATCCTTGGTTCAAGTGCCGTGCCCGCGACACGTTCATCTCTTTGCCTGGTCTGACACTCTCCATCGAGGAAGACGACTACTTCGAGTTGGTCATGAAGACCGCTATGAAGGGATATTACGAGTTCATGGAGGGCAAGCCTGTCACCGTACATATTGCAGAGATTGACCAGCCCGATGTGCCTTTGTGGGCAGTATGGGCTTTGCAGCAGTATGCCAAGGAGAAAGGAAAAGAAGCTTGCCTCAAGAAGTACGGCAAGTTTATCAAGGACGTAGTGATGTACGTGAAGTGCAATCATCACCCCAACCTGAAGTTGATGCCCAACGGACTTCTTTACACCGACGGCAAGGACAAGGCTGTGACATGGATGAACTCCACTGCCAACGGGCATCCTGTTGTTCCCCGTACGGGATACATCGTCGAGTTTAATGCCTTGTGGTATAATGCCCTTTGCTTCTGTGCTTCTCTGTGCGAGTTGGCAGGCAAGGAGAAAGATCAGCAGCAGTTCCTCGAGGCAGCCGAACTTGCCAAGCAGTCGTTCCTCGATACTTTCCTCAACGAGTATGGTTATCTCTACGACTATGTTGACGGCAAGATGATCGACTGGAGTGTTCGTCCCAATATGATATTCCCTGTAGCCTTCGACTACTCTCCATTGTCGCAGGACCAGAAGAAGCGTGTGCTCGACATCTGTACCCGAGAGCTTCTTACACCTAAGGGCCTGCGTTCACTCTCACCAAAGAGTGGCGGATACAACCCTGTCTATGTAGGTCCGCAGAGCCAGCGCGACTATGCTTATCATCAGGGTACAGCATGGCCATGGCTGGGTGGCTTCTATATGGAGGCAAGTCTGAAGATGTATAAGCGTACACGTCTGAGCTTCATTGAGCGCCAGATGGTGGGCTATGACGATGAGATGTCATGCCATTGTTTGGGCACTATCAGCGAGCTCTTCGATGGCAACCCTCCATTTACTGGGCGAGGTGCTATCTCCTTTGCCATGAATGTGGCAGAGATTCTGCGTGCGCTCGAACTACTTGAAAAATATCAATATTAAATAAGGAGGACTGCAATATGAAAGTATTAATGTTTGGATGGGAGTATCCTCCTCATGTATTTGGTGGCTTGGCTACTGCCAATTTTGGTATCTCACAGGGATTGCATGCCCAGGGCGATGTGGATATCACTCTCTGTCTGCCTCATCCTTTTGGTGATGAAGACCGCAGTGCCGCTAAAATTGTAGCCATGAACTGTGTGCCTATAGCCTGGCGCGATGTCAACTATGACTATGTGAAGCAGCGTGTGGGCAACATCATGGACCCTAATGACTATTTCCGTTATCGTGATCATATCTATGCCGACTTCAATTATATGAATGTCAATGACCTCGGCTGTATGGGCTTTGCTGGTGGATATCCTTCCAACCTTCACGACGAAATCAATAACTATTCTGTCATTGCAGGAGTGGTGGCTCGTTCTGAGGAGTTCGACATCATTCATGCTCACGACTGGCTTACCTTCCCCGCAGGCATCCACGCCAAGAAGGTGAGTGGAAAGCCTCTGTGCATCCACGTGCATGCCACCGACTTCGACCGAAGCCGTGGCAAGGTGAACCCTACTGTTTATTCTATCGAGAAGGATGGTATGGACAATGCCGATTGTATCATGTGTGTGTCAGAGCTTACCCGTCAGACAGTCATCAATCAGTATCATCAGGACCCACGCAAGTGTTTTGCCATGCACAATGCTGTTTATCCATTGAAGCAGGAGTGGCAGGACATTCCTCGTCCCGACCATAAGGGCAAGGAGAAGGTGGTAACCTTCTTGGGACGTATCACTATGCAGAAAGGTCCGGAATACTTTGTCGAGGCTGCCAATATGGTGTTGCATCGTACTCGCAATGTGCGTTTCTGTATGGCTGGTTCCGGCGATATGATGAATCAGATGATTTATCTCGCTGCAGAGCGTGGCATTGCCGACCGTTTCCACTTCCCGGGATTCATGCGTGGCAAGCAGGTGTATGAGTGCCTGAAAGACTCTGATGTCTATGTCATGCCTTCGGTGAGCGAGCCTTTTGGTATCTCTCCTTTGGAGGCCATGCAGTGTGGCACGCCTACGATTATCTCCAAGCAGAGTGGTTGTGGTGAAATCCTGACCAACTGTATCAAGGTAGACTACTGGGACATTCATGCTCTGGCTGATGCCATCTATAGCATTTGCCACAACGAGAGCCTCTTCGACTATCTGTCTGTGGAAGGCAAAAATGAGGTCGACCAGATAACCTGGGAGAAGGTGGGAGCACGCATCAAGGACCTTTACCTCAAGACACTGGGGTGGAAGTAGGTGTGAAGTGAAGAGTGAAGTTAAACGTTCAAATTTTAATTTTTTATGAAGACAATTTGTTTATATTTCGAAATACATCAGATCATCCATCTGAAGAGGTATCGTTTCTTCGATATCGGTACCGACCATTATTACTACGATGACTATGAGAACGAGCGTAGTATCAGTGATATTGCTGAGCATTCTTATATGCCTGCCCTCACAGCTCTTGAGGATATGATCAAGGCTAACGGACAGTATTTCAAGGTGGCTTTCTCTATCTCTGGTGTGGGTATGGAGCAGTTGGAACTTCATGCACCACAGGTGTTGGAGAAGTTGCAGGACCTCAACAAGACTGGTTGCGTAGAGTTCCTCGCCGAACCTTATTCTCATGGCTTGGCATCTCTCGTCAACGAGGAGAGCTTTAAAGCCGAAGTACAGCGTCAGGCTGCCAAGATGGAGGAGTACTTTGGCAAGAAGCCACAGGTGCTGCGCAACTCTTCACTCATCTATAGCGATGATATCGGTTTGCAGGCTTCACAGATGGGTTTTGCCGGCATGCTTACCGAGGGTGCCAAGCATGTGTTGGGATGGAAGTCTCCTCACTATGTTTACAACTGCGCCCTGGCTCCAAAGCTCAAGCTCTTGCTGCGTGATGTGCGCCTGAGCGATGATGTCTCTCTGCGTTTCAACAACAGCAACTGGGACGGCTATCCTCTCTTCGCCGACAACTATATCAATCAGATTGCTGCCCTGCCTCAAGAGGAGCAGGTAATCAATATCTTCATGGAGCTGTCTGCTCTCGGTATTGCCCAGCCCTTGTCAAGCAACATTCTGGAGTTCCTGAAGGCTCTGCCAGCTTGCGCCAAGGAGAAGGGCATCACCTTCTCTACTCCTATCGAGATTTGCAAGAAGATGAAATCGGTAGGCGAGTTGAATGTTCCTGATACCCTGAGTTGGGTAGACGAGGAGCGCGATGTCAGCACATGGTTGGGTAACTCTATGCAGCGTGAGGCTTTCAACAAACTTTATAGTGTTGCCGACCGTGTACGCATTGCCAACGATCCTCGTATCAATCAAGACTGGGATTACCTGCAGGCAAGCAACAACTTCCGCTTCATGACCACCAAACCAAGCAATGTGGGTCTCGACCGTGGTATCTACAGCGATCCTTTCGATGCTTTCACCAACTATATGAATATTCTTGGCGACTTCCTCAATCGTGTCAACGACTTGTATCCTTCTGATGTGGATAACGATCAGCTGGAGGGTCTTCTCACCACCATCAAGAATCAGGATGAGGAAATCGAGGTAAAGGACAAGGAGATTGTCCGTCTGCAGGCTAAGCTCGAGAAGATAGAGAAAGAGGCTGAAAAACTCCGTGCCGAGAAGAAGCCTGCTGCCAAGAAGACCGCTACTGCAGCCAAGGCTCCTGCCAAGAAGACAGCTACTAAGGCTCCTGCTGCAGCCAAGAAGGCTCCTGCAAAGAAAGCTGCCACTAAGGAAGAAACTACAGAAAAGAAATAAGAGTATAATCCTATAAATATAAAAAAGGCAATCTGCAGTTTGACAGATTGCCTTTTTGTTGTACGCTCTATATTGACAGGTGATGAGCCTGTAGTGTACAGAGAGTAGGTTACTTCACAACGAATTTCTTGTTGTTGAAGATATAGATACCTTTCTTCAGACCTTCGGAACCTTTTTGTGCTACAACACGGCCGCTGAGGTCATAGATGTTGGTGTCTGCCATAAGCTTGGTGTCTGTTGTTATGTTAGTGATGGCACTCGTAACTTTTGTTCCCTTGAGGGTGATAACCCATGCTGCTTGAGCATCCTGTGGAGTAAAGGTCATGACTCCTGTAGCAGGTGTGGCTAATGTAATATCGTAGCTGGTGTCTGTGCTTGTGGTTGTAGTACGGCTTGGGAAGCTGTATTTGTCATAAGCATAATTGACACCATCTAATTCTGATAAGTAGCAATTCTTATTATCTTCATTAGTATAACCTGCGAATGTAGCAGAGGTAATTGCTACATTTTCAGGTAAGTTGATTGTGAATTTTACTCCTTTGCTATACTTGATAGTATTGTTTTTAGCTGTGGCATAACCTTTGCTGGAAGTGATGGAACAACCATTCTTGAAATTCCATGTTGTTTCTGTTGAACCATTTGACAAACTGCAGGTATTTGCTGCCAAAGTATATGTAACGTCTCCTGTTTCTCCTGGAGTAGGATCTACAGTTGAGCTACCAGTGTAATCACCTGTGAGATTATTTACTTCGTATTGAGTAGTAATAAGTTTTCCATCCTTGCTATTGGTTATCTTGCATCCATTCTTAAATGTGATGCCATCCACAAATGCAAGGAACATACCTTTTTGGGCTTCTACTTGAACATTATCAAAGGTTATGTTCTTAACATGGCTCTCCGGCAAACCATAGATGTAGATAGGAAAATATCCCTTCGCACTTGTATTGTATGGAGTACCTGTAGATGTCACATTCTGAATAAGAATGTCGCGGAAGGCAGGTGTCTTTGCGGTTACTTCTGCTGCTGTGGCTTCAGATGGAATTGGCTTTGTACTCAGATTGTACCAAGTTTCGATATAAATAGGGTTTCTCACTCCTGTCATTGTACAATTACGGAAAATGAGATTATATACATCGCCACTTCTATCACGTTGTGATTTCAAGCGGAATCCACTATCTGTATTATTGAAAGTGAGGTCCTCATAAATAATGGCATGCATGTTATTGGTGAAACTGCCAAATGATGCACCATGTCCTGTGCCCATTTTACAATTCCAGACGTGTACATACTGTGCATCATCATCGCAAACCACGTTGTCATCACCTGTACTGATGTTACAGTCGTAGATGTTTACATGGTGTCCCCAGATAGAGATTCCATCTGTGTTGTGTGATGGCTGTTCTGTCTTTGTATCTGAGGCAGGATTATAAATCGTCACATCATGGATAGTTGCATCGCTTGCCTTACCACTATTGCTGATGGTAAGATTTACACCTGGTGTGTTCTGAATCTTTATATTTCTAACCATGAAACGAGAACCCTGTTCGAAGCGGATCATAGCTCCTGGGTTGAAAGTCTCCTTGTTGTCGCGAGCCTTCCACCAGCGGGTTCCCTGTCCATCAATGATAGATGATTCGCCCTCGCCCTCGATTATAATATCGGTTTGCTTTCTGTTCTTACAACCAATAAAGAGAGTCTTGTCGTTAGGAGCCTTACCATATTCCACGAGCTTCAGGGTAGCACCTGCGCAAAGGTGGAGTACGGTCTTTGATTTGATGCTGAGTACCTCGGTCTTACTTGTCATCTGGTCTGTGCTGCCAAACATCCATGTACCCGCAGGAATTACTACCATACCGCCAGTAGTAGGAACAGCATCCAGGGCTTTCTGAATAGCCTTGGTGTTGTCTGCTGCCGATGTAGAGGCACCGTAGTTAGTGATGTTAAATGTATTTGCTGATGTGATGGCTGGCAATTGTGGTAACTCAACTGCTGTCCATCCTTCAGGAGTGTTCTGGGCATTTTGCTCAGCGTTGATTCCAGCAAAAGTAGTCTGTGCCTTTGCGAGTACGGGTAATGTCATAAGTGCTGCAAGCACCATGTTTTTGAAAAAAGTCTTGTTCATAAATTAGGCTTATATTTATTATATTGCAAAATTACAATTATTCCATATATAATAAGGTGTAAACCTCAGAAAATTATACGAAAACGATTACGTATATGGAATTGAACTTTCGCAAGTTTTGCCTCACATGCCCTGATGGGGCTATGAGCTTTTGGACCTTCAGCCCGTACATAAATCACTTGCGAAATTTGAGTTTACTTTCTCTTCGATGAATCTACGAATTCAGTCTTGTTCTTTGGAAGTAGGGGAGTGGTAATGAAATAAAAAAAGTGCAATGCCCGATGTGAGCATTGCACTTCCTTTATAGTTTGTTATAGCGAAGCATCTTGTGGATGCTTGCTATTTGCTTATTCTGCTTTGTACCAGCGTGGGTCACCGATACGGTCGTCTATCTTCATTGTGAAGTTGTGGTTGGCAGGATCAGTGAAGATCTCATCTGATGTCAAGCTGCCTGCAGCGAACTCCTTGATGTCGTTAGAACCGTAAACACAATCCTTTGCACGCATAGATTCGTTGATAACAATAGAACCTGTAGTGCGGACACCTCTTGCTGCTGCATCCATGGACATACCAAGAACAGTTCTGATGATAGTCAGGTTGGTGCTCAACTTGTTGGAATCCATGAAATACTTACTACCGGCAACGTTGTTGTAGAAGGTACAGTCGCTGATAGTCACGCCGCCAGAGATAGCAGCCTTCAACTGGATGAAGTTGTGGCTTGTAGTATCGAATGTAGAATTCTTCAATTCCAACTTACCTACATTTGTGTTGACATGACCGATGTAGAATACTGGGTAACCACCACCAGTAGACATGTTAGTCATCACGCAGTTGTCAACCAAAATCTTATCAACGCTAACTACACCACCCTTTGTACGGAATACAGAACTTTCGAAGCCAGAGAATGTACAATCTGTGAATGACAATTCACCTACTGCAGCATCTTTATCCTGATTGATGAGGTATTGGCAACCTGTATCCTTCATACTTACGTTCTGGAAACGGATGTAAGCGTGTGAGCCTGCGATGTCGAGGCACTTCTTCCAGTTCAAAACAGGTTTGCTCTCGCCTGCTAAGCCGAAGAATGTAACTGAAGCACCCTCAGGAATCTTTACGTTGGCATCTGTACCATCCTCTGCTGTAGAAACCATGGTGTAAGTCTGACCAGCCTGCAAACCGATGGTAATAGCAACATTGGTCTTACCAGTCTTCTCCTGAGCAGCAGTTACGATGTTTGCAATCACGTCGTTGTTGATGGTTGTGATAGATGGATCCAACTCTACCTTCTCGTCACCAGCAGGCATTGCAGCAGCAGTGCTTGCTGTAACAGAACCACGCTTTGTGTCATTGTAATAGATGTTGATGGTGTAATTGGTTGAAGGTGTCAAACCTGTAATGGTATAGCGACCTGCAGCCTTTGCCTCGTCATCCAACTCGATGGTGCGTGGCTCCTGTCCTTCCTCTTCTGTACCATCTGATACAGTCAACTTGGTAACAGCCTTGCTTGCGTCCCAAGATACGGTGATGAAGTCTTCGCCACGATCAGCGTTTGCTACAGCATTCATGATCTGTTCAGACTTGGTCTTGAAGGTAGTCTTTGTGCTTGAAGCATAGTGTACCCAATGGCTGGCAGTCTTCTGAGAAGAGAGCGCACGTATACGGAGTGAGTACTCTGTATCGCCGATAAGACCAGTGATGGTATAAGGACTGTTATCAGTCTCGAAGGTAAGCACCTCGTCAGAATTGTCCCATGCCTCATCGTTTTCCAAAGTTGCAGTAGTCACTTGAATCTCAAATTTCTCTGCACCATTTGCCTTCATCATGCCGGCATCGAAAGTAACTTCAGCCTCAGTGTCTGTTGGATCTACTGACAGAGATGTTGCGCTAAAGCAGCGGTCTAAGGTTGGGTCGATGTCCCAGTCCATCTTGTCAGTACAAGAGACCAATGTTGCAGCGAGCAACATGATGGCCCAAACTGAATATTTTATTGTTTTCATTGTTGTCTTTTGTTAATGATTAGAAACCATAAGAGTTTGCCAAAGCGTTTCTTGAGTCGGCAATAGTCTTGGTGTAGATAGGCAAGATGTAACGGTTCTTCACACCATGGTCAGGTGTTTCTAATGTACCATCGATGCTTGTACCTACAAGACCTGCACTGATGGTCTTCAGGTTTTTAGTATACTCAGAGTCAGATTTGTCTCTTGCCTCTTCGTCTTTATAACCACAACCTGTAGCTTTGTTATCATAGTCAGTCTCGGTCTTGCCATTCTCTAAGCCATACCAAGCGATAGAACTCTCGTCGATGCGAGTCTTGGTGGCATCGGTATAGTTGAAGTAGATAGTGGTAGGCCACTCCATACATTTCTGAGCATACTCAGCCTTAGCTTCTGCTATTTTGCTTGCCAGCATGCCCCAACGTACGAGATCCCACTTACGTGCACATTCGCCAGTCAACTCCCAAGCATTCTCCTGAGCGATATCGTTCAAGAACTGCTCCTTGTTGTGGTTGGCAGCAGCCTGCAAGAAGTCACCTTCGATAGAAGTATCGTTGTTGCTTTCCTTCACACCACGGTTATGAACCATAGCCAAAGCCTGAAGGGCTGTCATGCCTGCATCGCCCTGGTAGTTGCCATTGGCACCAGCCAACTCGTTCATTACCTCTGCATACATCAACAGAACCTGTGAGTAACGCATCTTTACAACGTTAACACCAGTGGTTACCTTATCTGTAGAAGCCTTTGCAGCAGCCTTCCACTCTTCGCCCATCCACTCAGGACGCCACTTACCAATAGTGATGCCGAATGGCTTGACACTCTGCTTGTCTGGCTTCACATCTCCAAAACCTTCTACTGTTTGACCATTTAATTCTCCATACTGTACAGGGCAGCATGTTACGTTGCGACGAGTATCCTCTTTCTCGTAAGAGTAGAGGAGGGTAGCTGTGGTATTCAACTTACCAGAAGAGTTACCTTTTTTGCCAAATTCTGATGTAGAACCTTTGATTCGCTTACCTACTGTATAGCCAAGCTCACCTGAAACATTCAGCAACATAGGAAGCTCGAAGATATTCTCTCGGTAAGTCTGGTCGAGTTGACGCGCATTGAGAAGCTGCCACTCGTTCTTGAAACTTGGGTTCATACTGTGCTTACCACTATTGATGAGTTCAGTCAGCTTAGCCAAAGCCTTCTCGTAGTATACCTTACGGGTAGCCTCGTCAGGACGCTGAGTAGGGTAGGTAGGATCTGAGAACTCTGGGAGAGTCTCGTAACCTTCCTTAGCACTTTCACGGATAGCATAGCCTGCACGAGTCAGTGCTACCTGTGCATAGAGCGCATCAGCATAGCCCTTGGTAGCATGCTCGGTAGTATAGTTGCCTGTACCTGCCCATGGTAGCAAGTTTGAAGCCTCTTCCAAGTCTACAAGCAGCCCATCGAGAATTACATCACGGTCGGTCTTTCCCTCGTAGGCATCGCTCAAGTCTGGCTTGGTAGCAGATGTCTTGTAAGGTACATCACCCCAAAGGCGAACCAAGTCGAGGTAGAGCATAGCTCGAAGAGTCAGTACTTCGCCCAAGTAGCGCTTCATGGCTGTTTCTTCAGCGATAGAACTGCTACGGATACCCTCGATGGCTTTGTTGCAATATTCGATACAGCCATAGATGTTGGTCCATGTTGTACCCAAGTTAGCCCATCCGTCTGCAGTACCATTGTAGTTCATGTAACCACGCTCGTTAGAAGATGTTGAGGTTGATCCCAAACCATCGATTAACTCGGTATCTGTGTTGGCACCATATGAGATGGTCATACGGTTGGCATACATATTATCCTGTCCGAAATCACCATAAATCTTGTTGATTTCAAGACCTGTGAAATAGCTTGAGTTGAACACGTTCTCTTGGTCCAGAGCTGAGTCAGCTTTCTGATCAAGGAAGTCGGAGCAACTTGTCAGCATGACACCCATTGAGAGTGCTGCTATTCCTAATATCTTTTTCATATTTTGTTTTCTCCTTTGTCTAAATTAGAAAGTCACGTTAATACCAGCTACGAAAGAACGGCTCTTTGGATAAGCTGCGTAGTCGATACCTGGTGTCATAGGATTGCCCTTAGAAGATGTGTCCACCTCTGGGTCGTAACCACTGTAGTTGGTGAAGCAGTATACGTTGTAAGCAGTGAAGTACACACGTACGCTCTCAAGCCATGCTTTCTTTACCCAGTTCTTAGGCAATGTGTAACCTACGGTAATGTTGTTGATGCGCAAGAATGAAGCATCCTCCAAGTAGGTATCCAAAATCACCATATTGCTGTTGGCAGCTGGATTCCATACGGTAGCATTGGCGTTGATCTCGTTGAGACGGCTCATCAAGCCCTCAACACCACCATAAGCTTCTACAGTTGACCTTGAAGGACGACCGAGGTTCAAACCATTACTTGGGTCTACCCATGTGTAACGATTGTTAGAGTTGTAATCATTGATAATGTTCCAACCTGGAGAAGAATTGCTGTAGAAAGAAGCACCCTGAGCTGTAGCATTGTAGATCTTGTTGCCCAAAGAATAGTTACAGAAGATGTTGAAGTCGAAGTTACCGAAGTTAGTCTTCCACATACCATCGAAACCGAAACCACCAGTTACTTCAGGAACGGTATTGCCCAAGCGCTGGAAGACAGGATCACCATTCTCATCACATTCTACCTTGGCACCACCAGGATAGAGAGAACCACCAAACTTAGAGTAAGATTTGTTATTTACGTCACCACCTACATGACCGTCAGCCTCTGTAGCCAAGCGCCACTTGGCACCATCATAGATAAGGTCGCCTGTGCCTGTTGCAGGGTCGAATACGGTATAAAAACCTTGCTGCTTGTAGCCCCAAAGCTCACCTAAGCGGCCACCTTCCTCGAGCAGGAAGTCACCATTACCCTTGGTTACCTTGGTACCACCCCAGCTTGATGTCTCAAAGTGCTCGCCACCTTCCAACTTGTCAATCTTGTTCTTGTTGTAAGAGATGTTGAAGTTGAAGTTGAGGTTAAACTTCTTGCTGTCTATGATAGCAGCATTCAGTGCCCACTCAATACCCTTGTTAGAGGTAGTACCTACGTTCTGATACTGACGCTCATAACCTGTTGCTGAAGGCAAAGTCTGAAGCATCAGCAAGTTCTTGGTTGTATTCCAATAGAAGTCCAAAGTACCGTAGATGCGGCCACGGAGGAAACCGTAGTCGATACCGAAGTTACGGGTTGTAGTGGTTTCCCACTTCAAGTTAGGATTGTAGAGAACGGTCTTGCCGTTAGCCTTATAAGACTCAAGCATACCAGTGTTCACCTCATTGAAGCCTGGGTGCTTGCCAGCAGCATCAGCCACGCCATAAGTAGGAGAAAGCATACCAGAAGGGATGCGGTTGTTACCTGCTGTACCCAAAGAGAGACGAAGCTTCAAGTTAGAGAGCCACTTGTCGGCACCCTTCATAAACTTCTCGTCAGACATACGCCATGCCAAAGCCAATGATGGGAACAAGCCCCAACGATTGCCCTTACCAAACTTAGAAGAACCATCCTCACGCAGAGTGAAGGTCATCAAGTACTTGTCTGCCAAGGTGTAGTTGATACGACCGAAGAAAGAAAGCATATTGTCCTTAGCCTTGATGTCAACCTCGTTGCCCAGAGTGCTTTCTGCTGTATTGGTGAAAGAAAGAATCTGATCGATAGTGAAATCAACAGGGAAGTCTACTGATGTGCTGGTACGTGTAGTCTGCATATCAGAGCTCCACTCATGACCAATCAATACGTTCAGGTGATCACGGCCACCGAAGAGCTTATTGTTGTCATAAGTCAAAGTGTTGGCGTTGCGCCATGACTTGTATGTGTCGCGTACGAACTGAGCCTGAGGACGACCATTGTGACCAAACTTAGAGTTGTTAACAGCCAAAGCTATCCATGCCTGGTCTGTGTCATAGTATTTCCAGCCATAGCCAAACTCGGTCTTGGCTGTCCAGTGCTTGAATGGTTTCCATGTCAGAGCAGCATTGTAGTTCTGCTGGAAACGTGTCTGCAATTTGTAAGTACCATCCAGACGCTCCATTGGTGAGCGGCGGGAAGAAGATGAGTTTTCCTCGTCTTCATCAGCAGATACCAACTCCTGGATAGGAGCGAAGGTGATGGTCTGTGCTACGGTTGAGTTGGCTGCATTGCTGTCATTGGTGTCAGCACCACCGCTAAGGCCCTTGATCTTCTGGTATGCCATACGAGCATTAAAGTCGAATGTAAGCCACTTGTTGAGCTTGGCCTGCAACTTAGCACCGATGTTGTCCTTGTTGTAGCCAGACTTCTCCATGATGCTGTTCTCCTGATTGTGAGCATAGCTTACATTGTACTTGAAGTCCTTGCTACCACCACTTACGTTGGCATTGTAGATAGCCTGTGTACCTGTACGGCCGAATACCTCATCCTGGAAGTTGTGACCTGCTCTTGATTTCCAGATGTCATAGTCTGCATAGTTACCATAGTTGCTACCACCCAGGTTTGATGGGTTGTTGCTGGCGCTTGCAGTTTCGTACTGGTAGAGTACGAATTCATAAGGATTGAGAACTTCGATTTCCTTAGCGTTCTTCTTCCAGCCGTAAGATGCGTTGAAGTTTACTTGAGTCTTACCTTCAGAACCACTCTTTGTAGTAATGATGATAACACCATTAGCACCACGGGCACCATAAATAGCTGTAGAAGAGGCATCCTTCAAAACGTCGATGGTTGCAATTTCGCTGGGAGCGATGTCGCTGATAGAGCTTACAGGGAAGCCATCGACAATGTAAAGAGGAGAGTTGTCCTGTGACAGAGAACCACCACCACGTACACGGATCTTTACCTCTGCATCAGGTGAACCTTCAGTTGTGGTGATGTTCACACCAGCCAACTTACCGGTCATTGCCTCGCTGACGTTTGAAACAGGAACGTTGGCGATTTCCTTAGAAGAAATGGAAGACACAGAACCTGTCAAGTCCTTCTTCTTTACGGTACCGTAACCGATAACGACAACGTCGTTGAGGCTGTTGGACTCGTCCTCGAGCTTAACGGAAACGGTTGATTTACCTGCAACATTTACGATCTGAGTCTTCATACCGATGTATGAAATCTTCAGTTTCTTACTGTTGCCTTTCAATGTTAAGGTGAAATTACCATCAATATCGGTAGCAACGCCATTGCTCTGCACACCCTGCTCGAAGACAGAGGCGCCGATAACTGGCTCGCCCGTATTGTCGATAACTGTACCCTTTACGGTTTGCGCAGATAGGCTTGCTGCAAAAAACAGCATGATGCTAACCAACGCAATTCTAATTTGTTTTAAATTACCAGACATACATTTATTTGGTTAGATTAGTAAAAAAATATATTTCTTCGCTGCAAAGATACTATCTTTTTTGGTTTTTTAATAAATATGGTGTGTTAAAATCTACGTAAACGTTTTCAATGTTTGCGTAAAAAATTTTTTTTCGTATTAAAAACAAAAGGTGCAACACCCACGAACGGGTATTGCACCTTTTTTATTTATTCAGTAAGTTTCTTTTACTTCAGTACCACTTTGCTGGTCTTCTTGCTGCCGTCAGTCATGGTCTTTACGATGATGTTGATGCCTTTCTTGAGGTTAGAGAGTTGAGTGCCGTCAACACCAAAGATTGCCGTCTTGATGACTGTTGCTGACGATGTCATGGTGTTATTGATTCCTGTACTGACATTGCCGGTTGCAGTACCGAAGCCACCCATACCATTTGCAGCACGAACCGTGAAGGATGCTTTGTCATCATTTACAGTCAACGAATTCTCTTTAGTCAGCGTATAGAATTTGCCGTCTTTTGCTACGAGATACATCTTCGCATCACCAGTCCATGAAAGTTTGCCGTCCTTTAATGTTGTGGCTGTGGCAGTAGCCTGAGCTGCTTTAGCTTCTGGTTTCCAGTCGCCGAATACCGCATCGAGGGTGTATGTTGCAGCTTCTTCCGCTGTCAGAATGATGTTCTCCTCGTTCTTCAATGTCTTGCCGTCTGATGTCTTGAAGATTACCTTTTTCTCTGCAGGAGAGAATACGTTGCCTTCTGCATCCTTCAATACGTCGAGGCGGAACTTGTCTGCCATCGCAGAGCCCATCGCGTTGATGTTGAAGTAAGCATACTGCTTGTCGTCGTTCAGGATTTCATCCTTTTGATTGACCGTTGTATTGAGCCATGTGAGTCGAGTAATATTGTTCCACGAACGACCCAGACTGAAGTTTGATGCTTTGTTTTCGATGGTACAATCTTTGAAGATGTATCCCCATTCACTCTTGCTGTTTGGAGCAGCAATCACGTCAGTACCGTTCTTTTCATTTTCCTTGCGGCTCTCGTTTACGAAGAGTACACGGTTGAAATATACATCGCCGCCACCACAAACATAGTCCACTGTGCCGTGAATCTCAGAGTCCTCAAAGTAGAACTGGCCCATTCCGTTTGGCTCATTACTATAGTAGGTATCTTGGTAAGACAGCATCTTCACGTTCTTACAGATGGTCTGTGTACCACGATCCTGGAGGCAGACAGCACGACCGGCTGAACCGCTCTTGTAGTATTCCAATGCATTCTGCAGGGTGATGTCCTGTACATAGAGGTTGTTGCTTGTGTTGAGAAGAGTGGCTGTAGTACCGATGCCTTCGTTCTCGATAGCAGGCTTGTTGACGATGATGGTGTTGTCCATGCTCTCACCGATGATAGAGATGTTGTTACCACTAATCTGAGTGAGGCACTTGTCTCCCAAATCGTATGTTCCGTTTGGTAAGAAGATGTATGAACGTGGAGCGTCAGCTGCTGCGTTAGCTGCATTGACGATTTCCAGTGTTGTGATGAAACTCTTTGCATCACCATCCTTTACTGTGTACCAGTTGCCATCTTGAGCATAGGCTGGTTCTGTCATGTTCACAATGCTAAGGCTGTGGAGGTAAGCATTGGCTGCGAATGTAAGTGTGTATTCGCCACTTTCTGTAGAGTTGTTCTGCAGGATAGTGCTGAGACCATCCTTGGTGGCCTTGCCATCTACACTTGCAATCTCATTACCTTTAGGGTCTGTCAATGTAATGTTGCCTGTGGCTGAATATTGGCAGAGGTCCAATTTGAGGTAACCCTTGCCGCCCATCAAGATTTTAATCTTGTCACCAGCAGCAAAAGACCAGCCATGTGTAGTATCGTGCCATTTTCCATTGCCTTCTATGCAGAATGCCTCATGGTCGTCTGCACAGAAACCTTCTTTCTGAAGGTTGAAGTCGTAGCGAGACGTTGTGTTGGCTGTTTCGATGTCGGTAACGACAGCATAGAGTTCAGTGTCTGCTGTGATTACTGATGATGTAGTATATTTCTTTTCATCCTGCTTGAGAGAGGTTGCCCATCCACGGAATTTCTTGCCCTCAGTTACGGTAACCTTTTCTTCTGCCTCTTTCTTGAAATAACCAATTTCGGCATCCTGTTCAACCTTTTGGGTGCCGATAGGTGTTGTTCCGTCTATATTATAATAGGTGAGAGTGAAATCTGGCTTGAATGCTACTGTCAACTCGTATGTTGCTTCATCACCATTAGCTTCTACTACGATTGAAACAACGGTCTTTTGATTGTTGCCCTCTCCGGTAGTCGTATAGGTTGTGCTCTTGATGGTTCCGTTGTCTGCGGTGATGTCTGTAAGAGGATTACTCTCACTGATGAGTGTAGCCTTCTTTGAGATAAGGATGGTTGCCAATTGTTTGCCTGTAGCGTCTTCATTGAAGATATCTACTGCTTGATATTTTTCTCCGTTGAGGCTGAAACTTCCGAGCATAGGGGTTTTGCTCATATCTACATTTCCGTAGATAGCGAGGTCGGTAACGTAAGCGTTTTGACCGAGAGCAAAGTTCTCGAACTTAATCTGACAGTTGGTACGGTTTATGTCGAGTGTCAGGTCCTCGCCCTTGGCACTTGCGATAGCTACATTGTGGATTACTACCCAGTCTGCATCTCCGTCACCCTTTACAGATACCTTGATACCACGATTGCCACCTGTTGCTGCCTGATGCAGGGTGATCTTGGTGATGCTTGCCAATGGAGAGGTTACTACGTTAGGTTCTGCAGCACTGTATTCGCCAGTGTATTTGGCAGTCTGCATGAAACCGGTAATTCCTGGGAACTTCGCATTGGTACCTGCTGGGTAAACACCCACACCATTGAATGTAAAGCTGAGTTCCTCCTTGCTGTAGAGGGTTTTCACCTTTACCACCTCGTTGGTAGCCTTGGCACGGTCGATTGTCTCCCAATTGGTAAAATCGGTAGAGTAGAGTGCCTTTTCTTGAATAGTACTTACGTGTACTACCTTTATCTGATAGAGATAACAGCCGCCAGTTGCTACAATCTCAACATAGCCCTTAGCCACTTCTGCTGTTGTAGCTTTGTGGTCAGTAGCGTCTTCTGTTGCAGCTATACCACCGATGGTATAGTTGTGGTAGTTAGGGTAACTGGTTACAGTGACGATATCCTTCGCTGACTTGACTGGTACCTGAAGGATGGTTCCTGTGTTGAACTGTGCATCGGTATCTCTTCCTTTCAGTTTTCCATTGGTAGCATCTACATGTAGTAGAATGCCATTAACGGAAGAGGCTACGTCTCCCACTTTACCTTGAAAATTTGTTGCGGTATTGATACCTTCAGGTACATTGTGCTGAAAGTCCCAAATCGCCGTAACATCTTGTGCTTTTGCAATGCATGCAAAGACAAGTAACAGACATGATAGTCCGAGTCTTAGTAGATTTCTTTTCATTTGTTTGTACTTTTTTAGGTTGTATATATTTGTTTATTGATTCTAAAATTAATTCTCAAGATAGATAATAAGGCATCAAGTTTTTTTTTACTTTGCCGCAAAGATACAGCAAAAAGCTGATACTTGCTGTACCTTTTTATAATTATAAGTACGTAAACGTTTACGGTGTTTTCTCACTCCCCAGTCTTGCATTTTTTACGATTAAGTTGTACTTTTGCATCGTAGTCATATCAAAGACTAATTTCTAAAACATAAAACAAACAAAACAAACTAAAAACAAACGATTATGAAGAAATTCTTTACTCTTATTGCCGCTGTCGCTATGGCAGCAAGTGTGAACGCACAGACGTTGTCGTTCGATACCGATTATACAGCTGGTAATGTGCCTGCTATTATTTCTGCAAATGGATTGGTGTTGAAAGTTGTTGATACAAATGCCAAACTTGTTGTAGATCCAAATTCGGCTTATTTTGGTACTGCTGATTCTTATCAGAAGTTTGATAAAAGATTGAAATCTGGTGGAAAGTCTTCATCAAAGAATAATTTGACTCTTACTTTGCCTTCAGATGGTACTCTTAAAGTATATGCTCGTACAGGATCTTCTTCTGCTACAGACCGTAATGTTATATTGACACAGAATGGTACCGAATTGGCTAATAAGATACTCTTAGAGTCAGAGGCTGTTTCTGTTAACATGATGGTTAATGGAGAAGAAGTAGCTAAGAAAGTTTATCCTGCTGTTTCTGTTGCAGTAAAAGCGGGTGATGTGTCTATCACTTATCCAATAGGTAGTATCAATTTCTACGGTTTTGAATTCGTGGCTGCTGGCACTTCTGGCATTTCAAACATCAATGCTTCTGAGGCAGCTAACGAGGGTGCTACATTCAACCTCATGGGGCAGAAAGTGGCAAGCAATGCTAAGGGTCTCGTTATCAAGAACGGCAAAAAGTTCATCAACAAGTAATTTCGTTTTCTCTTGCAGGACTTCGTTCCTGCAAGTCGCAAAAAAAATATAAGGTCTTCTGTTTCGGCAGAAGACCTTTTTTTATTCAACTATCGCAAGTAAGCGCCATACGCTCTGAAGGTGCAGAAACTCCTATGACCTTCTGCCTCGCACCTTCGCCAATACGCATCAGGTATCAAAGTACCGCATGGTAAGAGCTTGGAGAAGATACGAAAAGGCATTGTAAAAGTAAAAGGAGATATTGATGCTGGTATGTTGATAGATAGACCAGTTCTACAATATGTATAAGTCACTCGGCTTCCATGTCAGTTGTACTTCATGTGAAGTGGCTTTGGAAATTGGTAAATATGAAAGTAGGAGGTAAATGTCTTTTATTAATAACATTTACCTCCTACCCAATTTATTCTGTCCGAAAAGAGAAAGATTACTTCTGTACGAACTTCTTGCCAGCCTTAATGACTACACCCTTGTATGCCTTACCTACCTTCTGACCTGCGAGGTTGAATGCAGGAGCATTCTCCAGTGTTGCATCGGTTGTGATCTTGTTGATGCCAGTGGTAGTAGAGATAGCTTCAATTGGTATAACCTCCTGAACGTTCTTAAAAATAGCACCAAAAATACCCTTTACAGAATAAGTCTCGCCTTCAGTCAAGTTGGCAACGCCACCAATCTTTGCGTTATTGTCTTCTGGTGTGCTAAATTTGTCGTAAATCATAATCTTGCTGTCACCATCGTTTGCGTAGTAATTATACTTACCTGTTTGATATTCTTCTTTGCTGAACTTAAAGTTCTTGATGAGTACGAGGTCATTCATGTACTTGTTCGCAACAATATCGGCAACAGTTGCTACTATAGGCTTGGCGGCCTCTGTGCTCTCCTGAATGGTGAGATCTTTATCTGTTGTGCCAGCATTCTTTGCTAAGTAAGGTACACCATAACTTAATGCTAAGTCTACTTTTACAGTACCTGTGATAGTGCTGTTGACAGGCATATTGAAGCCCAATGTCCTCAATTCAATAGCGGCATCGCCCTCGCGAACGTAAGTGTTAACAGTACCATTGTAATTGTTAACATACAAAACCTTTGCATTGGTGAGCTTGAGGTTCAAGTTAGAAGTTGCTTTCGTATAGTTAGCTAACAAGTCCTTCACGCTTGGAACATCAGTATATGTGATTTCTGGTTCTTCAGGAATCTCGGAGCCAACCTTGTAGATTTTTATAGATACAATTTGGGTGTTGTGTCTACTTGTTACTTTTATACTGTATATATTTCCTTTTGCTTGGTATTTTGTGTCGATAGCATAACTGTTAGTTTTATTAGCACCTTTCGTAGCTGTACTAACAGCTTGATCACCTACGAATATGTTCTGAACTGTTGCAGATGAAGCATTACTTCTACCTTCAACTACAATTTTTGCGACATCAAAGTCAAATGCAGGAAGAGTGATGAAAGCATTAGTTTTACCAAAAAGTAAGTAACCATCTGGATTCCAATAATGACCATCGGAACTTGCACTCATGCTAATGGTATAAGTTCCATCTGTATAAGTAGCAGCAGTTTTAATTTTATTTGTGGAACCTTCTGGAAGCTTCCAGTTGTTAGTGGAAAAGTCTAATGTAACTGTTTGTCCAAAGCTGACATTAGCAATTAATGCCAATACAGCGATCATTGAAATGCGTAAAATTTTATTCATAAACGTAAGATTTAAAAGATTAATTAATGTTTTATTTAACTCTTAGGTGAAGAAAGTGCAAACGAGCGCAATGAAAGACAACTTTCAGATTGCCGAGTGCTCTTATCTTCTTTTGCAAAGTTAGTAAAAAATTAGATAGGTTGTTCTAAAAAAGGCATTAAATTTCGATTAAAATGCAAAAAGGTCGAAAAAAGGACATAAAACATCCCTTTTTCGACCATGAACGATAGGCTTTTCTTTATTTAATTACTTTGTCTGTTGCGGTTTTGCCATTGCTGTAGGTTATCTTTCTGATACTGATACCCTTGGCAGGGGCATTGAGACGAGAGCCGTTGAGGTCATAATACGTGATGGAAGCCACTTCGCCTTTGTCGACAACCGTCTGGCTGATGCCTGTAGAGGTAGAAGTTGGATAATACTCATCTACTCCTGAAAGGGCATCCTGGTTTTCTGACTTCATGATGTTTTCAACCAACGAGTTGGCATATACCTCTATGTTGGTATAGTAATCCTTAGCGTCGAGCGAGTAGGTGAGGGCATCAGAAGCGTCGTTTGGATTCAGGCCATTCGCCTTTTCCCATTCATCAGGAATACCATCCTTGTCGGTGTCGAATCCAGCAGGACGAGAGCCTGTGCCGAAGTTGGTTTCCGTATAACCCTTCACGTCTGACACCTTATCTATAATACCAGGTGAGTTGGTGATGCTTCCCTTGTAGGTTGCCGTACCAGTCTTGGCCTCTTCCATGTATCGGGCATCTATTTCGTCGCGATTGAGGGATGCTCCTACATAGGCTAAAACTTTTTCGTATGCTTCGGCAGCAGAGTGGGTGGTTACTTGTCCTGTAGGAGCTGGTTCATCCATCTTAATCTTGACACACGACTTGTCACTGATAGTGGTATGAGCCACAGCATCGCCATAGAAGTTCTTGGCATCGGGACTGTAATATTCTCCGTTCAGGCTTGGAATACCCTTGTCGTAGCTTATGCCCTTCCAGTCTTTGTTCTCCGTCTTCTGACCTTTCGTGGTCTCTGTCGTATTACCATTAATATAATAACGACTGGTCATGTCGTATAGTTCAGGATGGTTTTTGTCGGAGTTGCTCTGTGTAGAAAGTGTGACAAGGGTGATACGGTCTTGGCTTCCTCGCTCTTTACCTGTGCTCACATCTACTTTGAGTCCATTCAGAGTTGTACCTTTCAAACTATGGCTGGGACCAGCCTTGTAGTAGTTGTTGACGATATTGATCTGCCCACCACCAGGACCGCCATAGCAGGTGCCTTGAGCATTATACATCACGCAGTTGCGGAAATCGACGTTCTCAGCCTGTACGGTGTTCTGCCACTTATAGGTGCTGTATTCCTTGTTGTCGGTATAGCCCGTCCAACCATATCGGGCACCATTGAAACGTGGACCACGGTTCATGAGATGAGCCACGAAGTTGTGGTGGAAACTTGCTAACTTACCACCCCAGATGCCTCCATAGCCATGAGCACCCTTGGAGTGACCAGGGTTGGTAAGGCTCTCTGCCACGGTACACCACTGCATGGTGAAGTTGTTGTTGTCATAGAACGAAGCCACCTCGTCGATACTCCAGCTGAAGGAGCAGTGGTCGAAGATGATACCCGTCTTGTTGCGCTGCCATGAGGCATCAGCACCGTCGTTGATGTTCTTCTCCTGTCCACGGCGAATGCGGATGAAACGGATGATATTGTTGCTACCCGGTTGAACGGTATAATAGCGCAGGGTGATGCCTGGCGAGGGAGCAGTCTGTCCGAGGATGGTGATATTGTCGGCTATCTTCAAGTCAGACTTCAGGGCGATGACACCCGCTACATCGAAGACGATGATTCTTTTGCCCGACTTGACAGCATCTCTGAAAGAGCCTGTTCCGCTGTCGTTGAGATTCGTTACGTGATAGATTTTACCGCCTCTTCCTCCAGTAACAAATCTACCATGGCCTTCGGCTCCTGGGAAAGCAGGAGCCTGTGCCATGGTAGATATGCTGATGAGTGAGGCTGCAATGATAGATAATGATTTCTTCATTTGTTAGCCTGATTGTTTTTATTGAGTTACTTGATAAGTCCCTGCTGTTCCATTTCGAGACTTGCCCAGATGAAAGGACCCACGCCCTTGGCATCGTTGTCGCGGATAGGCTCGCTCATATAGTATTCGAAGCTGCCGTCGCGCTTGTAGTTGGGCTTCTTGACGTATGGGCCAGGGCCAGGGCCCAAGCCACTTACTGCACAGCAGCGTGTCAGACTGATGGTCTTGTCGGCGTTTACCTTGATAAACTGTTTCAAGATACCATTGTATGCCTTCACGCCAGCCTTGAGATATTCCTCAGAGAGGTAGCCCTTGCGGTAGCCTTTGAGCAGCACATAGGCAAACATCGAAGAGGCTGTGCTCTCCAGATAGTTCTTGTCGCTCTTCACGTCGAGCACGTCGTACCATACGCCAGTCTTCTTGTCCTGGTACTTCACCACACTCTTCATCGCCTTGTTCAGCAGGTCGATCACCTCCTGGCGGCGTGCGTAGTTCTCGGGCATGGCGTCGAGACACTCGGTCATAGCCATCACATACCATCCCAAGGCTCTTGCCCAGCAGTGCTGGCTCTTGCCGTCTTCCTTGTTTGCCCAGAACTGCTGATGGGTCTCGTCCCATGCGTGCTTCCAGAGCTGCGTCTTCTCATCGTAGGTGCGATAGTCGGTCTTCACCATCTGGTCTACCGCATCGTTGAGATATTTCTCTGCCTTCTTGGGCTTCATGGTCTGTACGGCATAGTTGCAGTAGAAAGGCAGTCCCATGAAGATACCGTCGAGCCATACCTGGTTGGCGTAGATAGCCTTGTGCCAGTAAACTCCCTCCTTGGTGCGAGGCTGGTTCTGCAACTGCTTGAAGAGTGTCTTCAGTGCTTTCTCTGTTCCCTTGGTAGGGAAGAGGTTGTGCATGCGCAGGATGAACTTGGCAGTACGCACATTGTCGAGGTTGAAGTCTTCGTATTTGTAGCCAGTGATGTCGCCTTTCTCATCGATCATCTTGGCAGGATATTCCTTCAGGTAGTCGAGGATGGCGCTGTTGCCTTCCTTGTAGTGCTCGTAGGTGTCGAGCATTCCCTCCATCTCGATACCCATCACATAGCTCCACTTGGGCTTGCTGCTGAAGTCGAGCAGGTAAGAGTGGGGCACACGCTTCATCTCGCTGTAGGTGAGCCATTCGCTATAGTTCTTGTAGGGCTGGTCCTCCTTGTTGAGAACGAGGGAGCCGTTGATGACGAGGTTGTCGAACTTCACGCTGCGGGTCTTGCCGGTGATCTTGACAGGCTCTTTCACCACACCGTCGAACTTACAGTTCTTGATATTGATGTCGTAGACATTCTCCAAAGAGTCGCGGCCGATAATCAGCACGCCGTAGTCGCTCTTCTGGCAGGTGACGTTCTCTACATTCACATTGTTCACGATGGGTTCGAAACCACGATAGCATATTTCTTTTCTCTCGTAGTCGAGGTTGATCTTCACCACAGCCTCCTTGCACTGACCCACGACGACGTTGCGCATATTGATGTTCTGCACCTGACCGCCACGGCAGTTGTTGGTCTTGATACGCAGGATGCGCTCCAAGTGTGGAGAGTCCATCACGCAGTTTTCGGCATATACGTTCTCGCAGCCACCCGAGATCTCACTTCCTATCACCACACCGCCATGGCCGTCTTCCATCTTGCAGTTGCGGATGATGATATTGCGTGAAGGCTGATTCCAGAGACGACCGTCGTTGTTGCGACCGCTCTTGATAGCGATGCAGTCGTCGCCGGTATGGAACACGCAGTTCTGGATGAGAACATTCTCGCAAGCCTCAGGGTCGCAACCGTCACCGTTAGGTCCTTCGTTCCATACATACACACCGTCTACCGTGATGTTCTTGGAGAGCAGTGGATGGATGACCCAGAAAGGCGAGTTGATCATCTTGACATCCTTGATAAGGATGCGCTCGCAGTGTACCATGTTGACCAACTGAGGACGTAAGCCATAGCCCATACCGAACTTACGCTCGTCGAAAGGCACACCGTCCTCTGCCATCTTCAGCAGTTTGCTGCGTGAGCCCAACTTCTGGCTCTCTTTGGTCACACCCTCCTTGTAACCGAAACGAGGGCTGCCATTCCACTGCCAGAAGGTGTCGTTGTTGCCACCTCCATCGATGGTTCCCTTACCGGTAATGGCAATGTCGGTAGCCTTGTAGGCATAGATGCAGGGAGAGTAGTTCCAGCAAGCCAGACCTTCCCAAGAGGTACGTACCAGGGGATAGAGCTTAGGCTCGAAGGCAAAGTGAAGGGTGGCGCCTTCCTCAAGAACGAGGTTGACATGGCTCTTCAACTCAATGGCTCCTGTGTTCCAGGTACCCTTAGGGATGATCACCTTTCCGCCTCCCTTCTTGGAGACAAGAGAGATGACTCTGTTGATGGCCTTTTGGTTTTGTGCAGCCGTAGCTGTAGTCTTGGCACCAAAAGATGTGATAAGGAACTGGCGTTCGGCAATTTTGGGCAATTGGATGCTCTGCTCGATACGCTTGTACTCATTGTCATCCCATCCTGCTGCAAAGGCGCAAGCTGGCAATAGGAGAGCGAGCAATAGTGTCTTTAAGTATCTCATAATTTGCTTTAAAATAGATAATGATTAATACTGTAGTTGTTATTTTCGCCACAAAGATAATGAATTTATTTGGTAATGGTTGCGTACACAATGTTAAAAAACTCATTTTCCTTCAAAAAAGCTTGGAGTTCTCAATAATAAAGTTTATATTTGCAGCATCTTTTATAAGATTTCAATTTTCTTTATTGAAATCATTATCACGAGGTTGGTGCATCCTGCACCAACCTCTTTTTGGCTCTGTATATAATAAAGAAGTTAAGGGAGTTAAGGAGTTAAGACAAATGTTTTGTGGATATAAAATTAAACACTAAACATTCCTTCAAAGGCTGTTGTCTTAACTTCCTTAACTTCCTTAACTCCTTTAACTCCTTGTGAAATCTCCTCAGCCACTAATTGTTAAAAAATAGTGTGAAAGATAATAAAAAAGTCTTCTTGTTTGGTGGTTTTTGATAAAAGTACTATCTTTGCAGTGATTTTTAACATTCCTAACACAATAAAAACAAATAGCCTATAGATTAAGATTTCTACTTGAAGAAACTAAAGAGGTTAGAAAAATGAGAAAACTCGAAGAAATGACCGATGAGCAACTCGCCTTGGCTTATGTCGAGGGCGACAATCGGGCATTCGATTTGTTACTGTCTCGCAACGAGGTGAAACTGTTCGGCTATATCATGTTTGTGGTTCACGACCAGGAAAAGGCGAATGATGTCTTTCAGGAGACATTCGTCAAGGTGGTTACCAAACTGCAGCAGCGCCAGTATGTGCCCAATGGCAAGTTCTTAGCATGGTGCATGCGCATTGCCCACAATGTGATGATGGACATGTATCGCGACAACAGATTGCAGAACATCGTGGAGACTCCCGATGACAACGATATGTCGAAGATAAGAGACGAGTACGTGGTCTTCGATAATGCGGAGAACACTATCGTGCGGGGACAGGTGATGTCGGATGTAAAGAAGATGGTCAACCTGCTGCCACCTACCCAGAGGGAAGTGGTGTATATGCGTTATTACCAGCAGTTGTCCTTCAAGGAAATCGCCGAACTGACGAATGTAAGCATCAACACCAGTCTTGGCAGAATGCGTTACGCACTCCTTAACCTACGTCGTATGGCTAAGGAGCACGATGTCTTTTCGAATATTACAATGTTTTAAGACCGTGGATGGTGGCAAGAGGGTCTTTGCTCTTGAACACATAACTGCCACTCACTAAGATATCGGCACCAGCCTCTATCAGGCGGGGAGCCGTTTCTGCCTGCACGCCACCATCGATCTCTATCAGTGCTTTCGAGCCGGATGACTTGATGAGTTGGCGCAGTCGTGCCAGCTTGCCTATGGTGTTCTCAATGAATTGCTGTCCTCCGAAGCCTGGATTCACACTCATCAGCAGCACCATGTCCACATCGCAGATAATGTCTTCGAGCACGCAGACAGGTGTGGATGGGTTCAGCGTTACACCGGCTTTCATTCCAGCGGCATGAATCTGCTGTATGGTACGGTGAAGGTGGGTGCATGCCTCGTAGTGCACATTCATCATCATTGCGCCCGCCTTGGCAGTCTGCTCTATGTACTGCTCTGGGTGGACAATCATGAAATGCACGTCGAGAGGCTTGGTGCATACCTTTGACACCGCCTCGATGACAGGAAATCCAAAAGAGATATTGGGCACGAAAACTCCGTCCATTACGTCGAGATGAAGCCAGTCGGCTTCGCTCTTGTTGATCATCTCTATGTCGCTTCTCAGGTCGATAAAGTTGGCAGACAACAGAGATGGGGATATGATTGGTTTCATTCTTTGTTCTTATTTTAGTTGAGGCAGAACGCCTCATAACGTCCATTCATTTTGATAGCGCGATAAGTGTAGGCTATCTGTTTGATCATATTGATAGTCTTTCTCGACGGTCTCATTTCATCAGAAGTAGAATATTGCTTCATAGGCGTTTTATTATATGTTAAGTTCTTGCTTTTGTTAATATAACGACGCCTTTGCCACTTTATTATATTTCAGCAGAAGAATATTCTAAAAAAATGCAAGCGGCTTCGATGCCCAACGCAATAGCTTTCGTTGCTCATCGAAGCCGCTTTCATCTGCCATCGAAGCCGCTTGGCTTTTTTGAAAAACTTAGCTCAGCTTTCGCAGTTGCTAAAGCGCAGTTTGTTATTAGCTGCGCACGTTATATTTATTAATCTTCCTTATGGAGAATCAACAGGAGCATAAAAAACATTCACAGACGAGCAAGGATGCTGCGTCTGTGAATGTCGTAGAGGTTATTGTCCCCATGATAGGGGGAGGAAGAAGTCTTGTTTATTTACTTACCTTTTTAGTCTTTCCATCGGCATACTTGACGATGTAGATTTGTCCGCGTTGCATCTCCTTGCTGTTGATGCGACGGCCCAGACAGTCGTAAACTCCCATTACCTGAAGACCTTGTGTAGTAGGAGTAGAGATACCTGTCGATGTAAACTGCAACTCAACACTATTGGATGGACTGCTTTCCCCAAAGCTTCCTGTGGCACTTACTGCATAGGTGTTGGTACCATCCAATGGAGCAGGGTCTACATAGTCGGTCGTTGTACTGGTGGCAATCTTGATGCCGTTTCGATACACGTTGTATCCAGTGATATTGTTGGAACTGCTGCCCAAGATTTCGAGGTTGTCAATCTGCCAGTAGTAGCTCAACCCCGTGTTGTCGGTATCATAGCAGTGGAATCGGATCTGCATTTCTGCAGACTGATAATCCGAGAGGTCGAGGGTAACCTTGGTATATTTGCCCGCAAACGATGCGTCTTCGTCTGTACAAGCATTGAAAATAGGTGTCCATGACTTTCCGTTGTCCTTGCTTACTTCCACATTATAATATTGAGGGTTTCTGGGTGTCTTTCCCGCAGCCGTTGTACGAGAATAGAAGCTCAGCGTCTTGCCATAAGCGAAGGTCTTGGATGTGAAATATTCATCTTGGTGAATATCCTCCCATGCGTAATACACAGTAGCAGCATAGCTTCCCTCGTATGGGCGGTATGTGCCCTTGTTTGGGTCGCCTTTCTGCCATCTCCATCCACGATCGCCCGAAGTGGTGACAACCCAGCCATTGGGATTCTTTGTGTTCTCAAAGTCATCGTAGAGGAGTGTCTCACCAGCAGAAGCTGCAGTCCATGACAAATGAATACCATTGTCCTGTATGTTTCCAGTCAGTTGTGATGGAGCTGTTACGATGTTTGACAACTGGGTGATGGGCAGTGGTGCCTCCGTGCTGGCTGTCTTCACCATGATGGTAGCCGTTCTGTTTTGTGGCTCATTGTTCTCGCTGTTCGCAGTGAAGGTGACCTCTGCATTTCCTGTACCCTCAGTCTGGCTCACAGTGATCCATGCAGGAAGGTTCTCTAAAGTCCAAGTCTCGTCAGAGGAGATGGTTACTGTAGCCGAACTCTGTGCGCCTCCAGCCAAGGTAATCTCTTTCTTGCTCAAAGAAAGGTGGTTGGTAGATTCGTGGAGATAGAACGAGATAGTGCTTCCGCAAGTAGAAATGTTGCTGATGGCAAAAGGTGCCTCCTTGCCATTGCTATAGAAGGGCTTGGCTGTAGCCTCGCCACCAAAAGCAGTTCTTCCACTCTCGGCACTGAAGAAAGCCTTTGTGATGTCACCATCCGATGTGATGGTTCCGTTAGGACGGAAGATGTATTGTTCGTCCAAACGGGTAGTGCCATTATAGTTGACGTTGCCTCCTGTGTAGGCAGGGTTGATTCTGTAAATAAGCAGACCCGAACCAGGAAGACTCTTGTCGAAACCTTCCTTTTTGCGATATTCCACTACGAAGTATTCATCGCTTCCTACTGGTTTGATTTTATAAGCAATGTTTTCTTTGCTGCTGCCACCTACGGGATTCAAGGTGTAGGTACCAGCTTTGGAAATCTCTGGTATTTCGTCAATCCATTTACAGTAGCGATACTTGGTGTAGGCTGTCATGTTTTGTGCTACGAGCTGATTGTCAGACATCAAGTCCCATATTCCTACAGGGTTGAGGCTTCCTGAAGCATGATACAGATCGTAGGTGCCCAATGAGTGAGACATCTCATGGCAAAGAACTCCGGTGTTGAGGGCGATGCCTTCGAAGTTCTCATAACCATTAGCCTCGTCGAAAACCATGATGTAGCCCACCAACTTCTTACCTTTTATATAGATAGCCTTTTCATCAGGCAAAGCCAAGTCCTTGCGTTGTGGCCAGAGGATGCCTCGCTTGTTGCTCAGTTCTGATTGTCCGCTGAAGATGATGCAAAGGTTATCTATGTAGCCATCGTCGTTCTTGTCGATGTCGGTAGCGTCAGCCACGTCTTTCTCTATATAGTTGGCTATTTCTCTTACCAATGCCTGCATGCGTGCTTCACCCTCGGTGTCTGAGTTGTAGCCAGAGGGACGCAATGTGGCATCATACTTCTGGTAGTATGCTCTTTCGTAACGTGTCTTGTAAGACACAATCTTGGTGTCAGTAGTAACAGGATAGAAGGAACTCTTCCATTCCAGCTGGTTGTAGGAAGCCTGACGGAAATAGTTGTATACCGAGTTGTCGGTAGTGTTGCTGCCGTTGAACAGGTTCTGATAGGTGTCTATCTTATGTTCAAAAATACTGGCATCCTCTTCGGCAAAGCGCACAAAGCACACCGTGTTGCCAACGGTTCCTGTGTTCTTGTTGAATGCTCCTGCCTGGAAGGCAAAGAGGAGGCAAAGAATGGTTAGTGCTAAAGACTTCTTCATAGTCGTACTTGTTGGATTGAAAAAAGTGCCATACCCATGGTACGTTTCGCCCATGCGATGTGGCACTTTATGAAATAAAATTATTAGAGGGCTACCTTGATAGCCTTGCCGTTGATGCTGACGATGTACAGACCCTTTGCAGCCTGAACATGAGCATTGGCAGAGTTGGCGTGGAAGTTAGCTACCACAGCACCACCCAAGTTGGCTACTGTAACAGCGTCGCCCTGTGAAAGTCTAGAGATAGAAATCTCATTACCTGCTGTGCTTACCTTCACTCCCTGAGCTGTTACAGCGTTGATGCCTGTAGAACCTTCTACCTTTGTGACGGTAGTCTTGTAGATGCTTGTGCCAGTAAACTTGCTATATAAAGCAGAACTCATGGTTACATATACAGCTTCTTGTGCCGTAAGGAATGTAATTTTACCGTCAGCAACCGTGTAGTCGGTGCCTTCTGTCAGAGCAGTTTTGTCTGACTTGTAAACAGCAAATTGGGTGTTCAAAGTGGCACTTGTCTGTGATGAGAGGTCGAGTACATCTCCTACCTTGTAAGATTCTGCTATGACATAGTCATTCTGTGGTGCATAAGTGAATGTCTTGGCAACGGTTGGAGCAGGGAGCGTAGCCAATGTGAAGTTATTCTTAGAGATTCTCAAAATACTCATCTTGGCACTGGGCAGTTTGATTTCTGTCAACTGGTTGCCTATTAGAAGAAGTGTTGCATTTTTAGCATCATTTATTCCTGATGCATCTATGCTTGCCAGCTTGTTGTAGTTAAAACTTAAATAAGGTTTAGATGCTGTGTTATTACCTATCTTAACAGAGTTAAGATTCATGTTAAGGGCATATACATATTTGAGGGCTGGATTGGTGGATAAATCCAATTCTCCAGCAAATTTGTTCTGGCTGATTCTTAGAGTCTGTAATGCCTGATTTTTGGTGATGTCTATTGCTGTCAGGAGATTTTCTTCAATGTTCAAAGTTGTCAGTTTGGTACACTTGCTGATATCAATACTTGTCAACTGATTGATGTTGATGTATAGCTTCTCCAACTCAGTGTTCTTGGTCAGGTCAATGGAAGTCAGTTTGTTGGTATTGGCAGTCAAATCTTTCAAGGCTGTAGCCTTAGTTACATCCAAAGACAATACTTGGGCACCACCATCTACTCTTGATGGACATCCGAAACCAACGATATTGTCGCCATAGATTTTTACTTTTCCATCACCTACAACGGTACCCGTTACTTCTTTCATAGTCATAGTTGAATATTTACTATCGTATACAGGTAACTTTTCAGATGTGACTTTCTCGCCATTGCCCCAGTCTATCTGTACTGTTCCTTCAGTTGCCAGTCCGATGGAAAAAGTTCTGGTGTTGCCATCTACCTCTGCTTGCAATTCAATAGCAGGTTCTGTCTGTGCGAAGGCTGTCATTGTACTGATGACAGCCAACAAAAGTGTAAAGAATTTCTTCATACTTGTAGTGTCTTATGTTGATAAATATAAAAGTTTGTGGTCATTTATTTAATGACCTTCTTGATGCAGTTGCCCTGCTTGACAATGTACAAGCCCTGCTTCTGACCCTTCAAGGTGTTGCCTACTTTGACGCCATCAATAGTATATACCTCCTGTGCGGTTGTACCTTGTGTCTGTATGTTGGCAATGCCTGCAGTTTCCTGTTTAGGAGTGGTCACCTTGATGCCGTGGATGTAAACCTCTTTATTTGTGATGTTGCGGAAGTATGCATATACAGGTTTGTCGGACTTAATTGTAATTTCGTTGTAGCCATTTGTTTGTTTTTCAAGGCCTGTAACCGTGGTGTTGCCTGCACCTGCAAACTTGTTGAACATGCTATATGCTTTGCGCACTTCATAATCACCGAACATAGTGCTTGCTTTGTCTGTGCTTAAAAGTTGGCAGTAGATGGCTCCCGGGCATGAAACATTTATGCTGAATGTAGAGCATGATGGCAGGCAAAGAACAATTCCACCACCATTTGGTGAATTAGATGCACTTGCTGCAGGTAAGATGATAGCTCCTTTCTTGTAACCATCTGCACCCAACTCGCCGCCTTTTCCGTATCCAATCGCATCTGGATCAACTGTAGTCTGAGGATATGTTGGAATTTGGTCTGCATAAACCATCTGGATGATTTTGCCTTCTGGGTCTACTTTGTAGTCATCTTCATTGCAGACACCGACATACTGGTCAACAATATTCTGGCTGTTGAACCACAACCAGCCATTTTCGTCGACTACTGAAGCAGGAAAAAGATTGTACTCCTGTGCTTGAACTCCGATAGCGCTGAGTAACAGCGCCCATGCTAAGTAAATTTTTCTCATAAAGATGATGTTTTTTGTTAAGGAATGTTCTTTCGTCAGCATCTTGCTGACGAAAGAACTATTATCCGTTGTTTATATTGAGTGTTTTGTTGCTACTTCTGAAGTTTCGTTTGTACGGAAGTTATAGAAGTTAAAGAAGTTATCACTCCCTTCGGTCGTTAGAAGTTATAGCCAACAGCCTTTTTGTTTGAATATCTATCTGTAAAGCATATGGCTTTAACTTCTCTAACTTCTTTAAATTCTTTAACTTCCCTATTTTCGAAAGTTGAGTTCTTTATTGTTCTGTCCAGTCTGGGTTCTGGGCAATGCCGTGATACTTGATCTCGCTCCAGGGAATGGGCAGATAGTATTGTTTCTTGTCGAAGACTCTCACACGTTTAGGGAAGCGGTTTACGTTGCTGATGGTGTACTTGGTGTTTACCACCTCGTTGTTTACCACAGTTACATCGACACGCATACCCTTCAGAGGATTGGTCTCGCCGTTCATCTTCTGCTCTGCCACACCCCATCTGAAGAGATCCCAGTAGGTGGTTTCCTCGAAAGCCATTTCCACACGACGCTCGTTCTTGATGTCGTCGAGTGTAGGATTCTCGATATCGGGCATGTGAACACGCTGACGGGTCTTGTTGACATACTCCTTTGCCAAGTCTGTATCTCCTAAGTCGTAGCAAACCTCAGCATAGTCGAGCAGTGCCTCTGCAAATCGCCAGATGATGTAGTTCTGTTTGCTGGCATAAGTATCGTTGTTGTCGATAGTCTGGCTTGGATCAACAAACTTACCCATGTAATAACCAGTCAAGGTTACGGCAGCCGACGTAGAAGTACCATAAGGCGTGAGGTCGACACCAGCAGTACGGTTTGTATAATGAATGTCCATCACGTGGTTGCGGTAGGTACATCCATCATACAGGATGTTGGCATAGAAACGATAGTCTCTGTTGTCGTATGGATGCTGTGCATCGTAGGTCTTGCCAGGCTGCATGCCATACTCGTCCACATGGTTCTGGGTAGGAGTGTAGGCTGCTGTCGTACCTGTAAAGAAAGGAGAAGCTGCGTCTCTATCGAGCTTATGACCAAACTTGTTGGCAAAGTCGCCATCATCAGAATGCTGTACCTCGAAGATAGACTCCTGTGAGTTCTTGGTCAAGAAGATTTTGCGATAGGCATCGCGAATATCGTCCTGTGTGGTGGCAGAGATAGGGATGAGGCTGTACTGGTTCAGAGCGAAGAGGTCTTCGTAAGCCTTCTTGGCCTTCTCCAGCATGACGTGTGACTGGTCGTCGGCAAAACCTAAGTAGGTTAGTTCCTCACCCTTGTTTTGGAATACCTTGCTGGCAGCCCAGAGGTAAGTCTTCGCCTTGAGCATGATAGCTGCACCCTTGGTGGCGCGACCTGTCTCGGTAGTGGCGTGAGCCTGGGGAAGATACTTGGCAGCCTCGTCGGCCTCAGCCACGATGAAGTCTACCATCTGCTGATAGCTTGCACGTGGGAATTTCTCTTCTTTGATGAGTGGATTATAAGTGTGGTCGATGAGGGTTACACCGCCAAACATTCTCCACAGCATATAATAGTAATAGCCTCGCATGAAGTGCGCCTCACCGATGATGCGGTTCTTCTGGTCGCCATTGCTGATATTACCTAAATTTTCCAGCAAGGTGTTGATAGACTGAATCTGAGTGAAGTAGTTGCTCCATACATTGGCAGCCCATTTGGTAATCTCCTGGCTGTTGCCTTTCAGTAAGTCGCCATAGCCGGCATTATAGTAAGAACTCTTACCCACACTAATCTGGTCGCCAAACCAAGGCATATAATATCTTGACTTACTCTTCACCAATGAAATGCTGGGAACATAAGTGCTGAAGCCATTGCTCATACATCTGTACCAAGAGTTCTCGTATTCGTCGAGAAGCTGAGGATTACTCCATACCGACTTCTCGGAAATCTTGTCGAGAGGAGCATCCCTGAACAGGCTGTCGCAGCTCGTCAGCACACCGGTGGTGGCTGCGAGTGTAATGATGGTTATGATTCTATTGAATTGTATTTTCATACTTTCTGTGTTCTATATATATTAATGTGGTCTCGTTAGAAACCTAAGTTGAGAGTTACACCGTAAGAGCGCTGGATAGGGTAGCCACGGAGTGACTCAGGGTCCATGCTCTTCAGACTGCTGATGGTGAAGAGGTTGCTTGCCTGCAAAGCGATGCTGAGCGAAGAAAGGCTCATCTTCTTGACGATGCTGCCTGGGAAGTTGTAACCGAGGTTCAGCAACTTGAGGCGCACGAAATTACAGTCCTCAATCCAGAATGTAGACTTCTTGCGGTTGTTGTCGTTGGATGTGGCAATCTTCACGCGTGGATATTTGCCAGAAGGATTGCTCTCTGACCAACTGTCGGTAAGGTGATACTTCTGATACTTAGGCAGGGTACCGTTCTCCAATGTATAGTAGTCGGTAATGTTCTGCTTGTATCCAGACTCGCCCTGGAAGATGGCATTGAGGAAGAAACCCTTGTATTGCATTCCGAAACGGAAGCTGAAGTCCATGTCGGGTTGTGAAGAGTTCTTGACGTAAATATAGTCATGAGAGTCGAGAACACCATCCTCGTTCTGGTCGATGTATTTGATGTCACCAGGAGCGAGGGTTGCATTACCCTGTCCGTCCTGGTCGAGTGGCCAGTTGTCGATTTCTTCCTGGCTCTGGAATAGACCTGCTGCCTGATACATCTGCCATACCATGCTGCTGGTTCCCTTGCGGCGAAGGTTGGGCAACTGGCTGCTCTCGTCGCCGAAGTCGAGGTATTTGTCGTTGCTCTTTGACAGGTTGATTGACATGTTGTACTTGAACTTGCCGATGGCGTTCTTGTGGCTGATGGTGAAGTCCCAGCCCCATGCCTTCAACTTGCTGAAGTTCTCAGAAGGATAAGCTCCGTCGGTACCTGTCGAAGGAGGGAAGAGATAGTCGGGTGCCGATGTGATCTTGTCGGTCTCGTAACGTACGAAGTAATCGAAAGACACACCGATGCGTCCGTTCCAGAAGCCCATGTCCAAACCGAAGTTGTAATCGTGGGTCTTTCCCCATGACAGATCGGTGTTAGGATAGCTCATGAGGGTGAATCCTGGACGGTAAACGCTTGAGGCAGAACCCTTGCTGCCGAAGCTGTAACCATAGTTGGCAGACTCGGTGTAGTTCTTCAGATATGAGTATGCACCCACCAAACCGTCATTACCCAACCATCCAGTAGAGGCTCTCAGCTTGAGGTTGGAGATAACGCTCTGCTTCCAGGCTTTGAAGAATTCCTCATTAGAGACAACCCATGAACCAGAGAATGATGGGAAGAAACCCCATCGGTTGGAGGGTGAGAAGTTGGTAGAACCGTCGACACGGAAACTGAACTCAGCAAAGTACTTGTTGGCGTAGCTGTAGTTGAGACGGCCGATGGTAGAGGCACGCTCGTTGATCGTCTCATTACCAGAGAGAGTTGAGCTCTTGGCCGTACCCATGGTCTCGGGCACAGAAGTCTTGTCGAGGTTCTTGCCTATCATATACTGATTGTTGAGTCGCTGATAGTTCATGACCAGTGTGGCACCTACGGTATGCTTTGCCGCAAAGGTGTTGTTGTAGTTGATACCCGCCTCGTAGAGCTGACTCTTATAGAAACGGTCGGTCTGCTCTAAGGTTGTCTTAGCCTTAGGATAAACCGTATTCTGGTCGATGGCAAATTCTTCTGTAGTGGCATCGTAGGTGTAGAGAGTTACAGGTGTGCTGTATCTCTTTTCTATACGATGGTTGTCATCGAAGGTTCCACGTACATAGGCGTTCAGACCCTTTACCCAAGGGATGTCCCATCGCAGGTTGACATTCACAGTACCCATTCTTGACAGATCTTTGATGTATCCGCCCAAGCCACGAAGGTTGATGAGCGGGTTGCTACCATCGATACTTGCCAACTCGCCATTGGTAAACTCGTATACCTGGAGGGGAGAATAGCTGTATGCAGCATCGAGGGTTGTGTAGCTGCTGTTCTTGGCGTTAGAGTTGGCGCCCGTATAGTCGACAGACAAGACGAGACCCTTGGTGAGGGTGGCATCCAACTTCATGGAGTAGTTGATACGGTCGCGGCCAACACCACTATAGAGACCCTTGGAGTTGGCATAGCCCAAAGAGAGATAGTATTTTACGTAAGAGTTGCCACCACTTGCAGATACAGCATGAGTGGTAGAGTAGCCCGTCTTGTCGAGATAGTCTAAGAGGTTGCTGTCGCCATAGACGTTGGGGTTGGAGTGAGTGCGGATCTCTTCCAACTGCTCCTCTGTATAAGGAGCCAGGGTGTTGGAAGGTGAATTGGCAATAGCCTGGTTGCGAAGCTTGGCAAACTCGTAGGCATCGAGGAACTCAGGCAGTTTGGTAGCTTCCTGGAGGTTGTACTGACCACGATAGTTGATGCGCAACTTCTGGTTGCCCTCAGCACGCTTGGTCTGTACGAGGATAACACCATTAGCGGCACGTGCACCATATACTGCAGCAGCTGCAGCGTCTTTCAATACGGTGATACTCTCGATGTCATCGGGGTTGAGGTCGGAAAGACGAGTCTCACCATCAGAAGTGGTAGTACCGAATCTTGGTACACCATCAATAACGAGCAAAGGTGCTGAGTTAATACCACGGATATGAAGGGCAGCTTCCTTGGCAGTACTTGGGTCACCCGTAGAAGTCATAACCTGCAGACCAGCCACCTGTCCGGTAAGCGCATTGTCGAGGTTGGCGGTAGGCATCATGAGCAAGTCGTCAGCCTTGATGGTCTCAATAGAACCTGTGATAGACGATTTCTTCTGAAGACCATAACCTATTACGACAAACTCGTCGAGATGCTGGGCGTCTTCTTCCAGTTTCACTTCTATCTGTTTGCCAGACTGAGCGCTTACCTCCTTGGTCTTGTAGCCAAGGAAAGAAATGACCAACTTACCCTGATGGGCAGGGATGGAGAAGTTGCCATCCACATCGGTGCTGGCACCTATCTTGGTGTCTTTCCACCTTACATAGGCACCAGTGACAGGCTCACCAGCCTGGTCGATCACCTTACCCTTGACGAAGTCCTGGGCGTTTGCAAATTGACATACCCACATGAAAGTAAGCATGAGTGCCCACTTCATGTAGTAGTGCAGTGTTTTGTTCTCTCTCATAAAAATATTTATTTTCAAAAATATAACTTGTTCTGGGGAGAATTCGGGGAGAATTCTTTTTGAGGAATTCGGGGAGTTAAAGGAGTTAAAGGAGTTAAGACAACAGCTTTACTGCTGAGTATGCTTCCAAAAAGACTGTTGGCTTTAACTTCTGAGCGAAGCGGTATCTTCTTTAACTCCTTAACTCCTTTAAACTTCTGAACTTGCAAAAGTATAGTTACTTATTGTTCAGCAACTTCTCCATGAGAAGAATCTGATAAGAGTAGAAGTCGCGGGTGCTGCCAGTAGCGGTAGCACGATAAGCACGATACTTGTTGAGTACACGCTGCAGGCTTCCTGTCATCAGGGCACCAGTCTCAGCATCGCTGAGCATGCTGCCACCATAATTGATACGTACGAAACTGTCGGTCATATCGTTGGCATTGCAAATCTGCTGCGACATCTCGAGGTCGTTCTGCCACAACTGGTCGTCGGTGAGACCCTTGGTCTTCTTGCCTGTCTCGGGCTGCAAGCCAGTGCGCTGCATCATCAGATTGATGGCGTTAGACTGCAGAGCCTGCTCGGCATAAGAAAGTTTTCCACCCACAGGAGCCTTGAAGATCATGTTGGTCAGGTCGTTCATATAACTTTCGATGGTGTAGTTGGCGTTGGCATTTACCATTCCACCTTCCTTGATGCGATAGAGTGCAGTGGGGCTGAACAGCGAAGAGATGGTGCGCTTGCAGATGTTTTTGTTGACATCGAGGCTCAGTTCCATCTTGTTCAGCAGGGCATGAGGTGTGAGCCAACTGTCGAAGCTGCGCATCTGTGCAAGCAGCCATGTGAGGGCTTCCTTCTGACGTGCCTTGTTGATGTAGTTCATGCTCTGAGCCTGACCGTCGCCCTGTCTGATCTCAGTATATTCGATGCCACCGATATAAGATGCCACATGGTTGATGTAGCGGGTGTACTGCTTGGTAACCTCACGATAGAGTTTCTCCAAGTCGTCGTATCTCTCGCCCTTCTCCATGGTCCAGTTCTCGAAGTTCTTCATCAGAATCTTCATGTTGCTGATACCATAGTTGCTGGCTTTGATATGGTCGTTTCCAAGGTCCTCGGTCAGGTCGGTTGGGTCTACTGTACCTAAAACCTGCTGAGCGCCAAACTGGAATTTCTTATCGTTGGCTTTTTCGGCAATCCATTTGTTAAGAGTAGCCACTTCCTCCTCAGGAGTATTGGCGCCCTTGATGATTCTGTAACCCCAGTTGATGGCATACTTGTCGTATACACCGATAACAGGAGGAGTAAGACGCACGCCTTTCTCCAAATCGCCAGGCTGGGCGATGTAGTTGTTGCGGGCATAGTCCATGATACTTGGTGTGGTGCCATACTGCTGTGTGAACTTGGGATCTCTCAGCTGCTCAACGTCGAAAGCATAGCTGGCACCCATGTTGTGCATCAGACCCAGGGTATGACCAATCTCGTGGGCTGCTGCATAACGGATCGACTCGCGCATCACATCATCATCGAAGGTGTTCTTGCGAACTCGCTTGTCTACAGCTGCAGTCTGGATGAATCGCCAGTTGTGCAACAGGGATACGATGTTGTGATACCAGATGACGTCGGCAGTGAGAATCTCGCCGGTACGAGGGTCTTTATGACTTGGACCCATGGCATTGGCGGTAGATGTAACTGCATACTTGAAGCAGTTGTAGCGCATATCGTCTGGATCGAAGTCTGGATCGTTCTTGGGATAGTCTTTAGCAATGATGGCATTCTTGAAACCAGCCTGCTCGAAAGCCTGGTTCCAGTCTTCTATACCCGTCTTGATGGTTTCTCTCCACTTCTCAGGGAAGGCAGAGTCGACATAGAACACGATAGGTTTCTGTGGCTCCACCAGTTCGCCGGCAAAGTACTTGTCCATATCTTCGGGCTTGGGTTGCAGGCGCCATCTGTTGATGTAGGTCTTGCTCTCCACCTTGTCCTTGGAAGAACTGTATATGTTCTTGTTGTTATTGAAGAAACCCACTCGGTTGTCCTGGTATCTCATAGGCATAGGATCCTCGGGCAGGACAAAGAGTGAACGGTGAACCTTCACAGAGTAAGGCTTCTTGATCATTCCTGTGGTGTTGAACGACAGGGTGCTCTCTATCTCGATGTTCTTAGGGAAAGTCTTCACGAAGTCGATGCTGGAAGCATCGGCAGAGAAAGTACCCTTGATGGCATTGGCATCGCCGAAGAGTTTAGAAAAAATAGAAACCTCTTTCAGTGGAGAGATGTAAGCCTCGTTGGTACCGAAGAAAGAAGTCACGTCAATAACGACATTGCCTTTATTGCGTGCAGCAATCTTGAAACCTTTCATACGAGGGTTCAAGAAATTCTTGTCGAAAGAAGCAGCGATAGGGTCGTTCTTGTCAACGACATTATTACTTTGTATGAGATTGATATATACGTTTCGTTCATCCTTTGAGAACTGTATGAGCAAAGGAGTGTTGATCATCTGTCCAGCCACAAAATCCTGTGTGTCGCTTGTGGCTGCCATTCTGTTGGCAAGGATATACTGGTGACTGAATGCAGAGTCGGGCAATTCAAAATACAGCTTGCCGCTTTTGCTATTGTAGATGACAGTAAACAAGCCTGTATCTTTCTTTCCGCCCTTGGTGACTTTAGCGTAGTCTGTTTTGGTGGAATCCGACTTAGCAGTCAGCAAGTTAAGGCTCTTTTTCTTGCTCTTGGCTTGGGTGTTCAGTGATGGGGGGGCAAAGCATATACTTACCGCCAATACCAATGTGGATAATCTCATAATAAATGTTTTTTCTTTTCGTTTTATTCTGTACGTTAATTTTTTTAACGGCGCAAAGTTACGTATAAAAAATGAAAAAACAACCATAATAAAGGAAAAAATATCGATTTGTAGTAGAATTAACAAAAAAAGTAAGCGAATTGATAGGATTTTTTTGATAAACCTTCTCTTATTGCCCTATTTGCGAAAGTTGAGTATATATAATAAGGTATAGGAACGGAAAGAGGGATGGAAAAGAGCAGAAAGTGATAAAAAATAATCGAAATTGCATTTTTTGTCGACAAAAAGTTTGTAGATTGAAAGAAAAAGTGTAAATTTGCAATCGAAACAATAACGAAACAATAACGAAACAATAACGAAACAATATTATTCATAAATAATAAGCAAATGACAACATTCGTATCTTCAACAGCATGGTGGTGGCGTATCTCAAGATTGAAACAGTCGTGAGTCGATAAGCCGTGTGTGGATATGAAAATCCTAAGAGAGATAGAAAAGGCCTGCCGTAACTTGCGACAGGTCTTTTTTCTTTAAGGTCTGTTACAGGTAGAAGGAGGGTTTGAACGAAGATAACAACAAAAAATATAGGAGACAAAACTTATGGAAATGAAGGACATTTTGAACAGAATGTTGAATCATGAGGAACTTTCCCGTGAGGAAACCAAGAACATCATCGTTGGCATCACAAAGAGTGAGTTCCCCGAAGAACAGATCACAGCCTTGCTTACAGGCTTGCAGATGCGTGGTGTGACCGTGGACGAGTTGTTGGGCTTTCGTGACGGAATCCTGGCGACAGGAGTTCCTGCCATCCTCGACTGCGACAGATATATAGACGTAGTAGGAACGGGAGGCGACCGTAAGAATACATTCAATATTTCTACCACCTCGTGCTTCGTCATAGCAGGAGCCGGATATAGGGTGGCCAAACATGGAAACTATGCTGCCACATCGGTGAGTGGAGCTTCCAATGTGATTCGGAATCATGGAGTACATTTCACTGACGATCTCGACAAACTCAACCGCTCCATCAATGAGGCTGGTATCGTGTACCTTCATGCACAGTTGTTTGCCAAGGCGATGAAGTTTGTCGGTCCTATTCGCAAGGCCTTGCAGTTTCCTACCGTCTTCAATCTCTTAGGTCCTTTGGTCAACCCCAGCCAGCCTTCGTGTCAGTTGCTCGGAGTTGCCAATCTCGACCAGATGCGCCTCTATAACCAGGTATATCAGAAGATTGGCATCGACTATGGCATCGTCAACAGTATAGATGGATATGATGAGATTTCGCTGACCAGTGACTTCAAGGTAACAACCAACGACTATGAGCGCATCTTCAAACCTCAAGACTTAGGTTTCGAGATCGCCAAACCGGAAGAGGTGAGAGGTGGAGCTACCGAAGAGGAGGCAAAGGACATCTTTGATGCCGTACTTGAAAACCGAGCACTTCCTGCCCAGAAGAATATCGTTTTGGCAAATGCAGCCTTTGGTATCCAGGTGATGGAGAAGGGCAAGAAGAGCATTGAGGAGTGTGTGGAAATAGCACGCGAGAGTATAGACTCGGGCAAGGCACTTGCCACCTTCAAGAAATTTGTGGAACTGAATAGTTAAAGGTAAAAAAGTAAAAAAGTAAAAAGGTAAAAAAAGGTAGAACATGGCTGATATATTAGAAGAAATCGTAGCTCATAAGCGAATAGAGATGGAGCAGCGCAAGCGCTTCATATCTCTACGCCAGATGGTAACGCTGACCGACAGGAAGATAAAGGCTGACGAGGGACTTACCCCAGGAGGCAGCATGCGTGACGCCTTGATGTCATCATCCACAGGTATTATTGCCGAGTTCAAGCGCAAGTCGCCCAGCAAGGGATGGATCAAGAAAGAAGGCAAGGCGAGCGTTATTCCTTTGGGCTATCAGCAGAATGGAGCTTCGGCATTGAGTATTCTTACCGATATCGACTATTTCGGAGGCTACGACGAGTATATACAGGAGGCCCGCCATGTGGGTGTTACCTTACCTATATTATATAAGAACTTCGTCGTAGAGGAATATCAGCTTTTGCAAGCCCGCTATTGTGGTGCTTCGGCTGTGCTTCTGATTGCTGCCTGTCTGACAAAGCAGGAATGTAAAGATCTTCTGAATATGGCGCATCAGTTGGGACTGGAAGTCTTGTTGGAGATGCATAACGCCCAGGACTTCGAATATGCTGAGTTGGAACCCGATATGTATGGCATCAACAACCGCAACCTCGGAACTTTCGTTACGGATGTGGAGAACAGTTTCCGCCTGGCAGAACAGTTGCCCAAGGATGTATGCAGAGTGAGCGAAAGCGGTATCTCCAATCCGGAAGTTGTCAGAAGACTTCGTGAGGAAGGCGGTTTCAGAGGCTTCCTGATGGGAGAGCAGTTTATGAAACAGGCCGACCCGGGCATAGCCCTGCATGAGTTTATAGCCAATTTGTAATTTTAAAAGTAGAACCGTCTTTAAAGCATCATGATTATAAAGGTATGTGGCATGCGCGATGCCGACAACATTCGCGATATTTCTGCACTGGGAGTCGACATGATAGGACTGATTTTCTATCCTCCTTCACCCCGATATGTGCAGCAGTTCAGCAGTGGGGCTGGCATTATTCCCGACTATGCACCCGACATGGGAAAAACACCACTCAGGGTGGGTGTCTTTGTAGACGATATGCCTCAGAATATAGTGACAAGAGTCTATAATTACAAACTCGACTATATTCAGTTGCACGGCAACGAACCACGCGAGACATTGGAGAACCTGCGTGCCACTATCGACCCCGATATCAAACCCAAAGTCAAGATCATCAAGGCCATCAGTGTAAGTTCGGCCGAAGACATTAAAAAATATAAGGAATATGTAGGAGTTGCCGACCTCTTCCTTTTCGACACCAAATGTAAGACTGTGGGTGGAAGTGGTGAGCAGTTTGATTGGCAAGTCTTGCAGGCTTATGATGGCGATGTGCCATTCCTACTGAGTGGTGGCATCGGACCCGATGATGCAGAGCGTATCAAGAACTTTCATCATCCCAAGTGCATAGGCATCGACCTCAACTCGAAGTTCGAGATTGAGCCAGCACTCAAAGATGTAGAGAAACTCAAGCAATTCCTTGTAAAGGTAAAAAAGTAAAAAGGTAAAAAAGTAAAAAGAACCCTCTTGCTTTAGAAAGGTAAAAAGGTAAAAAAGTAAAAAGAACCCTCTTGCTTTAGAAAAGGTAAAAAGGTAAAAAAGTAAAAAAGTAAATGAAACAAACAATGAACAAGATAAATCAACTATTTGAAAGTCGTAAAGACCGCAAGCTGCTGAGCTTGTATTTCTGTGCCGGTTGTCCCACTCTCGAAGGCACGGGCGATGTCATCAAGGCAATGGAACGTCATGGCATCGATATGATAGAGGTGGGCATACCTTTCAGTGACCCTTTGGCCGACGGACCAGTCATTCAGAGTGCCGGAACGCGGGCTCTGAAGAACGGTATGACCGTGAAGACTCTCTTCGGACAACTGAAAGCCATCAAGGGCGAAGTAAGCCTTCCTCTTGTGCTGATGGGCTATCTCAACCCAATCATGCACTTTGGCATCGAGGCTTTTTTCAAAGAATGTGTTGAGGCTGGAGTGAGTGGAACCATTATTCCCGACCTGCCTTTCGACGACTATCTCAAGGTGGTGAAACCTATAGCCGACAAGTATGACATTCGTGTCATCATGATGATAACTCCAGAAACCAGCGAGGAGCGAATCCGCTTTATCGACGAGCATACCGACGGCTTTATCTATATGGTCAGTTCGGCAAGTATCACTGGCGCTCAAAGCAGTTTCGGAGATGCCAAGCTCGCTTACTTCAACCATATCAACGGCATGAAACTTCGCAATCCCCGAATGATAGGTTTCGGTATCAGCAACAAGCAGACTCTCACCAGTGCCCAGGACAATGCAGCGGGAGCCATCATTGGAAGCAAGTTTGTTACCTTGCTCAATGAGACACTCGATCCAGACAAGGCACTCGATGAACTCTTTGAGGCACTGAAAAAATAAGTGAAGAGTGAAGAATTCATCTGTTTCGTTTGTGGCACAAGGGCGAAAGTCTAATTTAATATTTAACATTTAACATTTAATTCACGATGTATCAAGTTGACGATAAAGGATTTTTTGGAAAATTCGGTGGCGCATACGTGCCAGAGATATTATATAAATGTGTAACAGAACTGCAGCAGGCCTACAAGCCTATCATTGAGAGCGAGGAGTTCAAGAAAGAATATCATCAGTTGCTCAGAGACTATGTTGGCCGTCCTTCACCTCTCTATTATGCCAAACGCATGAGCGAGAAATATGGTTGCCAGCTCTATCTGAAGCGTGAGGACCTGAACCATACAGGAGCACACAAGATCAACAATACCATCGGCCAGATTCTGATGGCAAAGAAGATGGGCAAGACCCGTATTATCGCCGAGACAGGAGCCGGTCAGCATGGTGTGGCAACAGCCACCGTCTGTGCCTTGATGGATATGAAGTGCGAAATCTTTATGGGTGCTACAGATGTGGAGCGTCAGCACACCAATGTGGAGCGTATGAAGATGTTGGGTGCCAAGGTGAATCCTGTGCGCACGGGCAACATGACCTTGAGTGATGCCTGTTCGGAGGCTATACGTGACTGGTGCTGTCATCCACAAGATACTTTCTATATCGTAGGTAGCACCATGGGTCCTCATCCTTATCCAGACATTGTGGCAAAGATGCAGAGTGTCATCTCCGAGGAACTGAAATGGCAGTTGCAGGAAAAGGTGGGTCGCGATTATCCCGATTACCTCATCGCCTGTGTGGGCGGAGGCAGCAATGCGGCAGGTACCATTTATCATTATATTGATGATGAGCGCGTTCAGATTTATCTTGCCGAGGCAGCAGGACATGGAATCGACACCAACTATACAGCAGCCACCATGCATTGCGGAACAGAAGGTATTATCCATGGAGCGAGAACACTCGTTATGCAGACCGAGGACGGACAGATAGAGGAAGCTTTTACCATCAGCGCAGGTCTCGACTATCCAGGTATCGGACCCATGCATGCCGACTTGGCAACCCGTGGCCGCAGTCATGTGCTTGCCATTAAGGACGACGAGGCTATCTATGCCGGTTATGAGTTGACGCGTATGGAGGGAATCATCCCAGCCATAGAGAGTGCTCATGCTGTGGCAGCGCTGAAGAAAATGAAGTTCAAGAAAGACGATGTCGTTGTCCTGACTGTGAGCGGTCGAGGTGACAAGGATGTTGAAACTTATTTGTCTCATAAAGAAATGGCAGGAGAATATGGCAACTTTTAATTATACGACCCAAACACGTAAGATTCTTGCTGACCTCTATACACCGGTGGGAGTCTATATGCGATTACGAGATATTTATCCACAGTCGGTGTTGATGGAGAGTTCCGACTATCATGGTACAGAGAACTCGCGTTCCTTCATCGGTGTGCACCCCATAGCAAGCATCGCCGTAGGACATGGAGTGGTGACAGCCACCTATCCCGACGGAAGAGTGGAGGAAAAAGAGTTGCCCGCCTTCGGTGAGGGCAAAGGAGAAAAATGCAAACTCGCCATCTCGAAGGCCTTCAATGACTTTATCCAGGCTTTCCATGTTGAGGGGGAGGGCAGTGAGTGCTGCGGTCTGTATGGTTTCACAACCTTCAATGCCGTGCGCTACTTCGAGAACATTCCCGTGAAGGATACGACGATGGAGAAGAACGATGCACCGGATATATATTATATTATGTATAAGAATATCATCGTCTTCGACCATTTCAACAACACCATGCAACTCATCACCCTCGGTGAGGAGGCAGAGCTCGATGCGCTCATGAAAGCCATCAACAAGGCCAATGTGAAACCTTACGATTTCCATCCTGTAGGCGAGACTACTTCCACCCTTACCGATGAGGAGCATAAGGCCAATATCCGCCGTTGCATACAGCATTGTCTGAGAGGCGATGTGTTCCAGATTGTGGTAAGCCGCAGGTTTGTGCAGAAATATGAGGGCGATGACTTCAAACTCTATCGAGCCCTTCGCAGCATCAATCCGTCGCCTTATCTTTTCTACTTCGACTTTGGCGGTTTCCGCATCTTCGGCTCATCGCCCGAGACCCACAACCGCATTGTCGGTGACAAGGCTTTCATCGACCCAATAGCAGGAACCACCAAGCGTACAGGCAACATGGAGCAAGACCGCAAGGCAGCAGAGTTCCTGCGCAACGATCCCAAGGAAAATGCCGAGCATGTGATGTTGGTGGACTTGGCACGCAACGACTTGAGCCGCAACTGTCATGGAGTAAAGGTTGATTTCTATAAGGACATGCAGTTCTATAGCCATGTGATTCATTTGGTGAGCCGGGTGAGCGGCACGCTTGATGAGCAGGCCGATCATATCAAGGCGTTTATCGATACCTTCCCGGCAGGAACATTGAGTGGAGCGCCCAAGGTGAGAGCCATGCAGATTATCTCAGAGCTGGAACCGCACAACCGAGGTGCCTATGGCGGTTGCATCGGTTTCATCGGACTCAATGGCGACTTGAATCAGGCTATTGTCATCAGAACCTTTATCAGCCGTAACGGTGAACTGTGGTTCCAGGCAGGAAGTGGCGTCGTGGCAAAGAGCAACGACCAGTATGAGTTGGAAGAATGCAACAACAAACTGGGAGCCTTGACCAAGGCAATTCATATTGCAGAAGAGCTATAGAATCACACTACACATTAAACATTATAAAGATGAAAATAGTAATCATAGATAATTATGACTCCTTTACCTACAATCTTGCCCATCTGGTAAAGGAATTGGGAGCCGATGTAACCGTTTACCGCAACGACCAGTTTCAGTTGCGTGAACTCGACCGGTTCGACAAGATCATATTGAGTCCTGGCCCTGGCATTCCTTCAGAGGCAGGCCTGCTGATGGATGTCATCAAGACCTATGCAGGCAGAAAGCCCATGTTGGGAGTATGCTTAGGGCATCAGGCTATAGGCGAGGCTTTTGGTGCCAAACTCACCAATCTGTCGGAGGTTTATCATGGTGTGGCAACACCTTGCACCCAGTTTGGCAACGACCCTATCTTTGCCGGTATGGAGAAGCGTATAGAGATAGGGCGTTATCACTCGTGGGTGGTTGACCGCAGCGGTTTCCCCGATTGTCTGGATGTCACAGCCGTGAGCGATGATGGCTGTATCATGGGATTATGCCACAAGAACTACGACATTCATGGCATCCAGTTCCATCCCGAGAGTGTATTGACACCCCAGGGAAAAACAATCGTCAAGAACTGGTTGGAAATGTAAATGCTTAGTGGAATGCTACTATAATAAGGTGCCAAACGTGTTGATATATGACACGATCGGCACCCTTATTATATAGGTTACTGAACTTTCGTATGTGGGGAAGTTATTCCTTTACCGATATATTGACATTTTTGCAGATGGTGTTTTCTATTATATCTGCAGAAAATGCCATTTTCTTGTCGGTACAGGATATGTTTTCGAAGGTGAAGTGGGAGAGGCGATACTTGTCGCTTGTGCCCACATCGAAGAAGTTGTCGCAGTCCATGCGGATGTTCTTCATCGTGATGTTGCTGCATTGGCTTAGAGGCATGTCCTCTCTGTCGCCAGGCTTGAAGAACTGAGTCCATGGACGAATGGTAAGGAAACTTCCTGTGGTTCCGCTGATATTGTCGACTGTGACATACTCGTAATGTTGCGGTGTGTCGGGACGCAGTTTGAGCCATAACACGCGCTTGGCATTCTTTACGGTGATGTCGCGAAGCACGATGTTGCGGTCGTTCACGCTCTCGCTTCCTAAAGTGAGGCATCCATGAACCTTGCCGTAGTTGCAACGCTGTATCAAGACATTGTATACCGGTCCGTTCTCGGGTGACTGGTCTGCCCATGTACCTTTTCCTCCCTTGATGGCAATAGCATCATCGTTGACACTCATGTAACAGCCTTCCACCAGCACATCATGACAAACATCTATATCAATGGCATCGCTGCTGGGAGCCCTTAATCCCTGAGTAGGAGCGAAGATGTAGCAGTCGAGAAACCGCACATGGTCGCAGCGATAGATGTGATTGGTCCAGAAAGCGCTGTTCTGCAAATGCACGTCCTGGAGAGTCACGTTCGAGGAATTGCTGATGTATACGAGTCTTGGACGCTGTGCATCCTTATTGGTGCAGCGGCTGTTCCACTGACGTCGAATCCAGAACTCTTCCCAATAATGTTTGCCATTTCCGTCGATGGTTCCCTTTCCGGCAATGGTGAAGCCATCGCAGTGGTCGGCATTGATGAAGGCGGAGAAGTATTTGCAGGTCTCGCCTTCGATGCGTGTCGTGAGTATGGGGAAGTTGACGATGCGGTCGCTTGCCTTCAACTTGCCTCCTTCGGATAGGAGCAGATGAGTCTTGGGACGGAAGAAGAGGGCGCCACTGAGGAAAGTGCCTTCCGGTATGACGACGACGCCTCCTCCATTCTTTGAGGCGAGGTCGATGACTCCCTGTATGGCGCTGGTCTGCAACAAAGTACTGTCATTCTTAACTCCGAAATCGGTGATGACATACTGTTTGCCCAAGGTGTCTGTATTCACTTTTTGGGCCTGCAGGAACCAAGTGTCCATCTTCGTGCCGTCGGGCCAGAGCTCTGTCTTAGCCTTCCTTGCCTTCTTCTGCTTCTTGGAAGCATTGGCGCTCAGTGGCATGAGCGCCACCAAGCAAGCCAATACATATAGATATACTCTCATGTATTTTACCTTTTTTACTTTTTTACCTTTTTACTTTTTTACCTTTAAAAGTTTGTAGTATTCAGCAGCACCCAACAGGAGGCATCCTGTGCCGTAGTCCTCGAAATCGGGAACAGACGTATAGGTGACAGGCTGTCCAGCCGATGGGTCCTTGCCAGTGCCCTGGTTGTAACCGATGAAACCATCTTCATGAACCGATGCAGCCAGCGCCTTCCATGCCTTGTCCATAGCTTTCTGATAAGTGGCAGCAGGCAGAATGCCCTGTCTCACGCCCCATGCCATGCCGTAGAGGAAGAGACCTGTACCCGTCATTTCAGGGCCGCCATAGTTGGCAGGGCAAACGAGGCTTACATTCCAGTATCCATCCTCGCGCTGGCATTTCAGCAGAGCTTTGCTCATGTTGATGAAGTCTTTCTTCAGATATTGGTAGTTCTTGTCGTTGGCAGGCAATGTCTCCATCACGCGAACCAAGGCTGCGTAAACCCAGCCATTGCCACGGCTCCAGTAACAGTTGCTGCCGTCTTTCTCCTTGTAGGGAGGAACGTAGTCCTTGTCTCTCCACCACAAACCTTCCTTCTCGTTGAACAGTCCGCCTGCCAGTGTGTCGCGTGTCCACTTGTAGGAGTTCATGGCATAGTCGAGATACTTTTTCTCGCCGCTGACTTTTGCATATTTTGCATATATAGGCATAGCCATCTGTATGGCGTCGATCCATGTCCAGTAAGAAACACGGTTGGATGCAATCTGATGGTCGAGGTTTGCCTTCACATGACTTAAGTCTTTCTTTCCTCCGCTCTGTACGTAGCGGTCGATGTAAACCTGCATGCAGCACTGGTTGTCGGCATTGTCGTTGGTCTCTCCGCTGCGAGCCTGCCACTTGTGATAGTCAGCCCAGCGATCTGTATAGTCGAGATATTTCTGCTGAGGGTCAATCTCGTAGAGAGCCATGAGTCCCTCGTAGTACACGGCGCGTGTCCACAGGTTGCTGGTACGTACTCGTTTGACAAAGGTATCGAGTGTAGGGTCGCTGTACTTTGCCATGAAATAGTTGTTGGTGCGATGAGCCACCTCCATGATTTCCTTTTTCAGTTTTGTTACGTTTCTATGAACTTTCTGGGCTGAGGCAAAGCTCATACCCATGAGTACACAGAGTGATGTTAAGATCAGTTTTTTCATTTGTTGAGTTGTTTATTTGTTTTGTTGTTTATTCAGTTTATGTCTGTTTTTACTTCCACCAGCTTGACGGTGCTGTTGAGTCCGCTTGGCACAGGTTCCCACTTGTCGTAGGTGGTTTTCTTGTAATTGATGTCTACGACGTTGATTTCCTTCATCTTGCGCCATTTCACACCTTCGCGGTCGAGTGCAGCAATGCGGTTGGCAGGCAGGTTGGTCACTTCTATGCGGATGGTGTTCTTGCCCTTCGACAGTGCATCCTTGCAGTGGAGGATGTAAGGCACAGCCCAGGCGCAGCCTATGTACTGGCCGTTGATGTAGACGCGGGCACTTTCGCGCACGTCGCCTAAGTCGATGCTCCATTGTTTCTTGGCTTGCTCTCTCGACAGCTTGAACGTTGTCTCGTAGACGCCAGTTCCCATCGTCACCTGGGCCTTGTCGCTGAGGCTCTCCCATGTCTTGAGACCCTGCAGGCTGAAGGTTTCGTCTACCTTGGGTGCTTCCTCAGTGAAGTAGAGCTTCCAGGTGTTGGCGGTGAGGTCGATGCTTTCACCCTTGTCTATGGTTTGAGGTTCGGTCTTTGCCATGCGCAGTTTCTTGTCTTGCAACCAGGGTGCCGACTCTTTCTGTGCACTGAGGAGGATTCTGCTTTCGCCACTTTTGAGGTTGATATCCAGTTCTCCGCGTTCGTTTATCACAGCAGCATGGTAAGATTCGTTCATAGGATTGTACCACAGCGCAGCGTTCTCTCCTGTAGCAATAGGCACTTGGGCCTTGATATCGTGGTCGGTGAGGTTGGCGATGAAGTAGTGATGACCGTACTTGTTGCTGCGTCGTATCAGCTTCAGTCCATATAGTTTTCTCATCATTTCAGGGTTGGCAGCCTTTGCCATTGCCTCAGTGTTGTCGCCCTTGATAATCTTGGCTCCTTGCGCCTTTAGCTGCGAGATGTGCTGTATCACGTCGCTTGGCATGATGTTGTTGCCGGGAATGACCAGCGCCTTATATCGTGTTCCGGCAGTAGTCTCTATCATGCCGTTCTTATAAGTACACGAGCGCAGGTATTGGTCGCTGATGTAGTCGCAGTCGAATCCGGCCTTGTCGATATCGAGGATGCACTTGATAAACTCGGGAGCCTTCTTCGCCATGCCGTGAATGTCGAACATCATGAGCCATTTCTTGGTATTGGTGCGCCACATGTCTCTTACGGGCAGATACACCAAGAAGTCGTTGTCGGGCTGTCCCCATTGCAGATAGGTTTGACAGTGGGTGATGTATTTCATCAGTTCGGGCGCATCGCGCCAGATGCTGTTGGTGGGGCTCATGTCGATGGAAGCATAGAATTTCCATCCTGGCCATGGATTGTTCTTTGGCGAATAGGCTGTGCCGTGGAAGAACATGTGGTTGACGCCGGCACAGAACATCAGGTCCATGTCGGGTTTCATCTGACTCAGTGACGTGCGGAAGTGCTCGGTGAGCCAGGTGAAAGTCTCGCTTGATGTATATTTCTTGCCCGTGATGTGGGCAGCCGAAGGAGCATATTTCAGCATGCTCAGGTCGCTGAAGTTGGGACGAGTCTTCCCCGGATCCTTGCGCAGGCCCTTGATGCCGAAGTCGGTCAGTCCGAAGCCTTCTATCTCAGGAATGTCGACAGCCGCATAGCAGTCAATGAGGTTGGCGGGTGAGCCGTGCGCCTGGTTGCGTGTGATGGCTCCGTGCTTGTGTGCCCATGCAGTCCATTGTTTGGTGAAATTGTGCAGCAGCATCTCTCCCAGGGTCTCGCGATAATCGCTCACAACGATTGCGTCGCCATCCAGGAACTCGGGGAACTTGTCCTGCAATTTGTAGCCGTGCATATTTTCAAACTCAGTCAGCAGGGTAGGAGTCCAGTTGGCGCCATACACTTCGTAGCTGTCGTTGAAGAAAGTATGTGGAAAAGGTGTTCCCGAAGCCGTAAAGGCGCTGTCGATGTGTGCCAGATAATGGGCTACGGCAGTAGAGTCGAAGTGGTCGATGACGTAGCCTTCGCCTCCAGGCGCAGCACGCTTCACCATCTGTCGGGTGCGGCTTTCGTAGAGTGCGATGACGCGTTTCTTCTTGGTGGCTCCTGCCACAGGATAAGCCTTGATGACTTTCAGTTTGGCGAAGTTGCGCTCTTTCTCGGGCAGGGTGAAGTTGATGTCCATGAGTTTCTTCTTGACATCTACAATGGTGTCGACGAAAACAGCCTTGCAGGCAGCCTCGCTCAGTGGAACCCAAGGTCCGCCGAAAGGCCATCCTGTTCCGGTAGCCATATCGGTCTCAATGCCCAATTCCTTGTCTTTCTTTTCCACGAATCTGAGCATTTCCATCCATCGTGGCGAGAGGTAAGGTATGTCGTTCTTGTCGTTTCCCTGTACGCCATAGAGTGGAGTTATCTCCACTGCGCCTATGCCAGCCTTGGCATATTGGTCGAGATTCCATCCCAAGTTCTCCTTGTCGACGGCCGATCCCATCCACCACCATCTTATACCAGGTTTGGCTTCCTGTGTGGGGGAAGGCAAGAACTGAGCCTGTGCGCTGACTGCTGTGAGCAGTGCGCAGGTGAGGCATGTTGCAATAAGTTTTTTGCGTTGTTGTCTGATCATATCGATTATAATAGCCTTTAAGTTTTTATTTCTTTTGCAAAGTCTTTTATATCTTCTGCAAAGATAGGTATAATTGTTCAATAAAGCATAAGAAATCGTCCATAAAGATGTAAAACCGTACAAAAGCGAGGGGCGTATGATTGTGCTGTCGGAAATTTTGTTTATCTTTGTACACACCTGCTTGGGATGCCTATATTAATAGGTACGCGAGACACAGGCAAGCCATGCGGCTTGGACGAGACAGAAATCGTAAATCCAACAGAAAAGAGACTTAACCAAGGCTTGAATAAAATATAAAACTTGAATAATAAGAAACCATCAACCAACATGAAACAAACTAAATTAAAAACTATCGCAGTCGTATCGGCTTGTATGATGGGAATGTTGTCCTCGTCAGCGCAAGGAGTGATGCAGCGTACTGCCAACTACCACCCCGACGGTAGAGGTTTTAGCTGTGTGAATGGCAACAATCGTTATACACGCGCCCTCTATGGCAGTGTGGATGAATGGCGACTGGAAACCAGCGACCGTCCTATATTCGCTATCTTTAAGAAGAACAATCATCGCAACATCCGTTTCGTGATAAAATGCAACGGTCAGGCTTTTCAGCTCGACTCGGTAGAGTACTGCAAGGCAAGATATGAGGCTGGAAAGCGTGAGTATCTGATGAAGGACAAGCGATGGGGTAGCGGTGTACTGAAGCTCTCGGTGTTGGCTTATCCGCAGACGGAAGGTGCTGTCTGGAAATTCGCTGCCAAGAATTTTGGCAAGGCGAAAATAGAGATTGTGGGTATGATATGCGAAACCAGGGTGAGCAAGTTTAAGAGAGCCGGCGACATCGGCAAGTTCGACGGTCCAGAGGCCTTCGATGCGCCTGCCCAGCCCAAGATGCTCTCTACCGTTGCAGGTATTATGCCTCAGAAGGGTGCTGCCGAACTGTATTTCTCGGTCGACAACACCGTCTTGTCGACAGGCAAGAACTCAGAGATGTGTAAGCGTTATCAGGCAGCAGAGCAGTGGCGTTCCGACTTGGCTTCTTCCGTCATCTTCAATACTCCCGATGCTTATCTGAATCCTGTAGGCGGAACCATGGTCATGGCTGCAGACGGAGCCTGGAACGGGCAAGTGTGGACGCATGGCGCTGTGGGCTGGAGAATGCCTCTGCCAGGCTGGCGTGCTGCCTATATGGGCGATTTCTTGGGTATGTTCGACCGCCAGCGCATTCATTTCGACGCCTATGCCAAGAGTCAGGTGACCGACATCCCTGTGACCCGTCCTCATGTAATGGACAAGGAGCACAATCTCTCGCGTGGCGCCTACGAATGGGGCACACCGATGTACAGCAATGGCTACATCTGCCGCAATCCTGAGAACAACAAGCAGTTCCACCATTACGACATGAACCTGGTGTATATCGACGAGCTGCTCTGGCATTTCCAGTTTGACGCCGATACAGCCTATATGCGCAAGATGTGGCCTGTCATCAAGAGTCATCTCGCCTGGGAGAAGAACACCTGGGATCCCGACAACGACGGACTCTACGATGCCTATTGCTGTATCTGGGCAAGCGATGCGCTGCAATACAACAGCGGTGGCGTAACCCATTCGTCGGCCTATAACTACCGTGCCAACCTCTTGGCTGCCCGCATGGCAGAGATGATAGGCGAGAATCCAGCGCCTTATCGTGAGGAAGCCGACAGGATACTGAAAGCCATGAACAGCCGACTGTGGCTGAAAGATTTCGGCCACTGGGCTGAATATCAGGACTTCATGGGACTGAAGCGAGTTCATAAGGACGCAGCGCTGTGGAGCATCTACACGCCGATAGACTGTGGCGCAGGAACTGGCGAACAGAACTATCTGGCAACGAAGTATGTGGACAGGCACATCCCGCGCGTACCTTATATATATGATGGACAGGAATATCAGACGGTGAGCACATCCGACTGGTCGCCTTACGAATGGAGTATCAACAATGTGGCGATGGCAGAGGTGATGCATACCGTGCTGGCTTATTATCAGGCAGGAAGAGCGGAGGAGGCTTACCGACTGCTGAAAGCCAATGTGCTCGACTTCATGTATCTTGGCAGCAGTCCGGGCAACTTCGGACAGTTGTCGACGATGGACCGTGCCACAGGCGAGGGCTATCGCGATTTCTCTGATGTGACGGGCATCTCGTCGCGTGCGTTTATCGAAGGCCTTTATGGCATCACGCCCAATGCTTTAGAGGGCAAGTGCATCATTCGTCCTGGTTTCCCCGCAGCATGGGACAGCGCGTCGGTGCATACGCCTTATTTGGACTACTCGTTCAGAAGAGTGGGCGACAAGGACATCTTCGACATAGAGCAGAACTTTGCCCGTCCGCTGCAGATTGTGATACGTCAGAATATGGGTGAAGGAAAATATAAAGACACCGAACTGACAGCCGACAAGCGCCAGCACGTGGAGCTGGCAACCATCAAGCCCGTAGACAATGATGAGGTTGAGGTAAAGAAGACTTACACATTGGCTGATGCCGTTGCAGAACAGACTGCCGACCGATGGGGAACGATGACAGGTGTGGGCAATGACTTCGACCAGTTGAACGACGGAAAGCGAAGAATGGTAAACATGGATGCTGCCTTCAATTCGGAAGTGAGCGACATCTTCAAGAACCAATATCTCACACCCCGCTCGCCTTACACCACACTCTGTGTGCCTACGCAGGGAATGGGCGACTGGTGTTCAACGAAGAAACTCGCCAAGATAGACGACTCCAAGTTGCGCAGCATGGTGAAGGACGGATCTTTCGAGACCTTGCCAGGCTTGTCGTTCCGCACACCTGCCGAGGGCAAGAATATTGCCTATACCAGTTTGTGGGACAATTATCCCGACAGCATCACCATTCCTTTGTCTGGCAAGGCTTCGCATGCCTATCTGCTGATGGCTGGCTCTACCAACCCCATGCAGTTTGCCATAGAGAATGCCGTGGTGAGAGTGGAATATACCGACGGTACGACAGACGAGCTGATGCTTGTTCCACCTGTCAACTGGTGTCCTATCGAGCAAGACTTCGTGGAGAACGCTGTGGCTTTTGCCATGCCTGCCGTTCGTCCTTACCGTATAGGTCTGAATACAGGTATTGTGAGCCGTCATCTTTTCCGCGACTCTCACTATCAGGAGGTAGCCACTGCCGGCGATCTTCCTGATATGAAGTTGGCGATGTGTGCCCTGCCTGGTGGCGCTGCCACGATGCTCGACATGCCTCTCAACGCCAAGAAGAAACTCCGTTCGCTGACTCTCCGCGCCTTGAGCAACGAGGTGGTTGTAGGACTGATGGGAATCACGCTGCAGAAGTAAAAAACAGCTTTCGCAAATGGGGAAGTTAAGTTAAAGAAGTTATAGAAGTTAAAGCCATATGCTTTATGGCTAAGTATTCAATCAAAAAAGGCTGTGTCTTTGGGAAGAATCCCTTTGACACAGCCTTTCGTTTTTGTATGTAGTATTGTAGTAGAAGATTACTTAACCATGATCTTCTTGATAGAACCGTCGCTCATCTTCACGATGTTGAGTCCCTTGTAGAACTGGGCGTTGCGAACACCGTTCACACTGAAAATAGCTTCAGCCTTGGCAGATGAGTTGGCATTGATGTTGTCGATACCGGTTGGAGTGTTGTTGAGGTAAGTCTTGATTTCCTCGATGATATTGCTAAGAACCTTTTGGTCTCCATTCTCGCCTTCGTAAGATGCATAGGTTGCCTTAGCTTTGTCAGAAAGAATTTCTTTCAGCTTGGCAAGTAAAGTCACGTTTGCTTCCACTTTTTCGTTGCTGGCATAATTTTTAGCTTCATTGTATTTTGCCTTGTAGTCGAGATATGCGTTTTTCTGAGCTTCGGAGATGAAGATCCAGTCGTTGTTAATGTTCTCCTCATTCTCAGCTCCTACGTAAGATGTTCCTTCTACAGAAAAGTAGCGAGTTTGATACTTGGACCAAACTTTTTTTGTGTTTTTGAGTTTATACGCATAGCCTTTGTCTTCTGTAGTTGCATTTACCAAGGTAAAATAAGTATATGTTAAATCGCTGATGTCGCAAAACCACGCTACAACGTCATAGTTCAAAAATAGTTTCTTATTTCCACATGCAAACATATACGTGTCATCCTTGTTAGTAATTGTCCAGAGGTTGGCGTTGTTGATGTCCTTCTCTGATGCGCTACGATTATTTTTGATGAAAATTTCAGCGCCAACATTGTAGATATAGGCTTCTGTCAAGTCTGAAATCTGTTCTCCTTTCAACCATGCACTCTCAGATGCAGGAGAATAATCTGTCGAATTTGAGTTTTCTTCTTGAGCATTTACTGTAGTCAAAGCGCTTGCTGTCATTACAGCTGCGAGCATGATGCTTTTGGCGTATTTAGCCACTGTGTAAATCTTTTTCATTTTACTTATTCTTTTGTGATTCTTAATTAAATGTGATTCTTAACTTGAAATGATGTTCAATACAATTGTATGAGAGTGCCGGACGACTGTGATGTGTCATGTTATCTTGTTTACAATCCTGTCCGCACCTTTGTTTTGGGTGTGCAAAGGTACGAAAAAACTATAAGAACGAGTGAGGTTTTGAGAAAAAAGTGCGGAATAAGAGGAAAAATTGATTTTCGTCATGTAAAAAGTGCTTGAAATGTAGATTTCTGTCACGATTATGCAGCAGTTCTTTTTAAAAACAATGCTTCATTTTCTTTAAAATAATGCAGCGGTTCTATCAAAAACAATGCGTCATTTGTCACGAAATACATATCTGTGATAAAAACGAGTATGCCTCCGAAATTACTTCGGAGGCATACTGTATATTCCTGGAACGATAAACAAAAAAAGTCCAGGATTTTTGTAAAGATGATGACAAATTACAAATCCCAACCCACAGCGCTTGCGCCGAGAACAGCTGCAGAGCTGCCATCGAGAGTTGACACAAGGAACTTAGCCTTGCCCTTGAAGATAGGCAATACGGTATTGTCGTATGACTCCTTGAGAGGTTTCATCAAGAGATCGCCAGCCTTGGTAAGACCGCCGAAGAAGACGAAAGCCTCAGGTGAAGCGAATGCTGCGAAGTCGGCACAAGCCTCACCGAGCATCTTGCCAGTGAAGTCGTACACGCGCTTAGCCAAGGCGTCGCCCTTGCCGGCAGCAATACTTACCTCGTAAGAGGTGATGTCCTCTGGCTTGATTTCGCGGAGCAATGAAGGCTCATCGCTCTTCTCGAGGAATTCGCGTGCAGTACGAGCCACACCTGTTGCAGAGCAGTAAGCTTCCAGACAGCCAGTTCTGCCGCAGCCGCATGTACGGCCTTCCTTGCCACGAACCATAACCACATGGCCCAGCTCGCCAGCGAAACCATCGCAGCCATAAACCATCTTTCCATCAATCACGATGCCTGAGCCTACGCCAGTACCCAAAGTGATGTCGATGAAGTTCTTCAGTCCACGTGCTGCGCCATAAGTCATTTCGCCCAGTGCTGCCGCATTGGCATCATTGGTAAGCGCTACTGGGAGTCCGCCAAGAGCCTTGCTGAAGAGGTCTGCCAAAGGAACTACACAAGTGTGAGCCCAGGGCAGGTTGGGAGCGTACTCGATAGTTCCCTTATAGAAGTTGCCATTAGGTGCTCCGATACCCATAGCCTTGATTTTCTCAATACCACCAACAGTTTCGATAATAGGTTGTAGTGCTTCGACAGCTGCCTTTACGTAATCATTCACGTTGTCATAGCCACCGGTCTTGATGGCTGTAGTAGCCTTGATTTCACCACGTGCGTCAACGATACCGAAAACAGAGTTGGTGCCGCCAAGGTCCAAGCCGATTACATACGGCTTCAATGCATTTTCTGTCATATTGTTTATGTTTTTTAATAAGTTAGAATTTTAAAATTTGATGGCAAAGATAAGAAAAAAAATGCATCGGACAAACTTTTAGACGGAAAATTTGCATTGTATGATTAAAAAATTGTATCTTTGCACCTCGTATGAATTCATTGTTTCCAATAGAGATAAACATCCTTGATTTTATTTTCAAGGGTATTGTCATAGGTATCATTGCCTCTGCTCCCATGGGTCCAGTAGGTATTTTGTGTATTCAGCGCACGTTGAACAAGGGGCGCTGGTATGGTTTTGTGACAGGTATCGGCGCTGCTTGCAGCGACATCGTGTATGCCATGTTCACGGGTTTGGGTATGAGTTTTGTGATGGATTTTGTCAACAATGCCCAGAACAAGTTCTATCTTCAGATTTCGGGCAGTCTGCTGCTGCTTGTCTTCGGAGTGTATTGTTTCAAGAGCAACCCGATGAAGAATATGCACAAGAGCAGCAACAAGCAGGGCACATTGTTCCACAACGGCCTGACGGCCTTTCTCGTCACCCTCTCCAATCCGCTCATCGTGTTCCTCTTCATGGCCACATACGCGCAGTTTGCCTTTGTGGTTCCCGACATGCCTATTGAGATGAGCGTGGGCTATCTCAGCATTGTGTTTGGCGCCTTGCTGTGGTGGTTTGGTCTTACCTGGCTCATCGACAAGATACGCGGCAAGTTTGATACCAATGGCATTCTTATTATTAATAAGGTGATAGGCAGTGTGGTGATCATCTTCTCGCTGATAGCGCTGATAGGCACGGTGTTCAACCTGTATCATCTGCCCGAGTTTTAGGCTGTCCTACGGGGCGTGTGCCCGGAAAGATTATATGAGAATATTATTTTCACAAAATATATGTTTGTAGCACAAGAGTTAAGAAAGAAAAGTATCGCCGAATACCTGTTGTATATGTGGCAGGTGGAGGACATTATCCGTGCCTATGGCTGTTCGCTGCCCGTTATCCGCAAGCAGTATATCGACCGTTTCGACTATACCGACGAGCAGAAAGCCGAGGAGCTGGACTGGTTTGGCAACCTTATCCGCATGATGAACGAGGAAGGAAAGCGCGAGTATGGACATCTCGATATCAACCGCGTGTTGCTCAAGGACGTCATCGACTTGCACGGAATGTTGCTGCAGAGCAGCAAGTTCCCCATCTATAATGCCGAATACTACAAGGTGTTGCCCTACATCGTAGAGCTGCGCAACAAGGGCGACAAGGATGTGAACGAGATAGAAACCTGCTTAGACGCACTCTATGGCGTGATGATGCTCCGCCTGCAGAAAAAGGAGATAACGCCCGAAACAGCCCGTGCCGTGACCGAGATCAGCACCTTCGTGGGCATGCTGAGCGATTATTACATCAAGGACCGTACAGAGGGCTTGAAGTTTGACGACGACATGTAGTTTAATTTTTAGGATATACATATTTTATAATAATATACAGAACTTGAGAAAAGTTCAAAATATATATACAACGAGATGAAAGAGATTGAAAGAAGAAGAACGTTTGCCATTATTTCTCACCCTGATGCAGGTAAGACCACACTGACCGAGAAGTTCCTTCTCTTTGGTGGACAGATACAGGTGGCAGGTGCCGTAAAGAACAATAAGATACGCAAGACAGCCACTTCCGACTGGATGGATATAGAGAAACAGCGTGGTATTTCTGTTTCCACGTCGGTGATGGAGTTCGACTACTTGCCCGATGGCGAGCATGGCGACCCCTACAAGGTGAACATCCTCGATACTCCCGGTCACCAAGACTTTGCCGAGGACACTTACCGCACGTTGACAGCCGTTGACTCAGCCATCATCGTGGTCGACTCAGCCAAGGGTGTGGAGGCCCAGACCCGCAAGCTGATGGAAGTGTGCCGTATGCGCAATACGCCTGTTATCATCTTCATCAACAAGATGGACCGTGAGGGCCGCGATGCCTTCGACGTGCTCGACGAACTGGAGGAAGAACTCAAGATCAAGGTTCGACCCCTGAGCTGGCCTATCGGACAAGGTGCCCGGTTCAAGGGCGTGTACAATATCTACGAGCAGCAGCTCAACCTCTTTACTCCCAACAAGCAGCGCGTGACCGAGAAGGTGGAAGTGGACGTCAACTCCGAAGCGCTCGATCAGCATGTGGGTGAGCGCGAGGCTGCCCAGTTGCGTGAGGATCTGGAGTTGGTCAACGGCGTTTATCCAGCCTTCGATGTGGAGACTTACCGCTCGGCCGAGGTGGCACCGGTGTTCTTCGGTTCTGCGCTCAACAACTTCGGTGTGCAGGAACTTCTCGACTGCTTCGTCAAGATAGCACCGTCGCCCAAGCCCACTCAGGCCGAGGAGCGACTGGTAGAGCCAGAGGAGAGCAAGTTTACTGGCTTCATCTTCAAGATCACCGCCAATATCGACCCCAACCACCGTTCATGTATTGCCTTCTGTAAGATTTGTTCGGGCAAGTTTGTGCGCAATCAGCCTTACCTGCACGTACGATTGGGCAAGACCGTCCGTTTCTCTTCGCCCACACAGTTCATGGCGCAGCGCAAGAGCACCATCGACGAGGCTTATCCAGGCGACATCGTAGGTCTGCCCGACAACGGCATCTTCAAGATTGGCGACACGCTCACCGAGGGCGAGCAGCTGCACTTCCGTGGTTTGCCTTCGTTCTCGCCTCTGCTCTTCAAGTATATCGAAAACGACGACCCAATGAAGAGCAAGCAGTTCCAGAAGGGATTGGAGCAGTTGATGAACGAGGGTGTGGCACAGCTGTTTGTCAACCAGTTCAACGGCCGCCGCATCGTGGGAACCGTAGGACAGTTGCAGTTCGAGGTCATCCAGTATCGTTTGGAGAACGAGTACAACGCCAAGTGCCGCTGGGAACCTGTCCACCTGCACAAGGCTTGCTGGATAGAGGCCGACGATGAGCAGGAGCTGGAGAACTTCATGAAGCGCAAGTATCAGTACATGGCCAAGGACATAGAGGGCAGAGACGTGTTCCTCGCCGACTCGGGCTATGTGCTCAGCATGGCACAGCAGGACTTCGAACATATCAGGTTCCATTTCACTTCGGAGTTTTAAGGAATGATGAGGCGCGGACAACACAGAGGCTGATGCCATATTCCTTGGTGAAAGCGTCGTGGCAGTCAGAAGATAAAATCCGTGTAATCCGCGTAATCTGTGCCAAGATAAAATAATAAAGGATAATATATATATTAATGGATGACGATATTTTAGAAGCAAGGAAAAGTTGGGTCGACAAGATGGTGGCCTGGCAGAAGGAACATATTTCCGACCGCCAGATGACACTCATCCTCGCCTTTGTCATCGGGGTGCTCGCCTCGGTGGCAGGCTATTTCCTGCATGGAATCGTGCACGAGATACAGATTCTGCTCACATCGGGATTTGTCAAGAACACGTACAACCTGCTTTTCCTGCTCTTCCCAATCGTGGGCATTTACCTCACGTCGCTCTTTATCAAGTATGTGGTGCGCGACAATATCTCGCATGGTATTACCCGCGTGCTCTACGCCATCTCTACCAAGAACTCCAAGCTGCGCGGCCACAACTGCTGGTCGTCGGTGGTGGCTTCTGGCATCACCATTGGCTTCGGCGGTTCTGTGGGAGCCGAGGCGCCTATTGTGCTTACCGGTTCGGCCATCGGTTCCAATCTGGGACAGATCTTCCGCATGGACAAGAAGACGATGATCCTGCTGGTGGGCTGCGGAGCCAGTGCCGCCATTGCCGGAATCTTCAAGGCACCTATAGCCGGACTGGTCTTCACGCTCGAGGTGCTGATGGTCGACCTGTCGATGGCTTCGCTTCTGCCCATCCTCATCTCGTGTGTCACAGCCACCTGTTTCACCTATATTCTGATGGGCTCTAAGTCGCTCTTCGACTTCACGCTCACCTCGCCCTGGGTGCTCGACCGTGCGCCGGTATGTATCCTGTTGGGCATCTTCTGCGGCTTTGTCAGCCTTTACTTCATGCGCACCATGTCGGCTTGCGAGGGTATGTTCGCCCGTCTGGGCAAGCATCCTTATGCCAAACTCCTCTTGGGCGGACTCATCCTGAGCAGCCTTATCTTCCTGTTCCCTTCGCTCTATGGCGAGGGCTACTCGGCTGTCAACATCCTGCTCAAGGGCAGGACAGAGGCAGAGTGGGGGCAGGTGATGAGCAACTCGCTCTTCTATGGCAATAGCCATCTGCTGCTCGTCTATATCGGACTCGTCACCCTCACCAAGGTGTTTGCCACATCGGCAACCAATGGCAGTGGCGGTTGTGGTGGAACCTTCGCACCTTCGCTCTTTATCGGCGGTTTTGCGGGTTTCTTCTTCTCCCGCTTCTGGAATGCCAACGAGATAGGTGTCTACGTGCCCGAGCAGAACTTCACGCTCATGGGCATGGCAGGCGTGATGACGGGTGTGATGCATGCACCGCTTACGGGCATCTTCCTCATCGCCGAGCTCACGGGAGGCTATCAGCTCTTCATGCCGCTCATGATCGTCTGCATCTCGGCATACCTCACTATCAGCATCTTCGAGAGCCACAGCATCTACGCCCTGCGACTGGCAAGAGAGGGCAAACTGCTCACTCATCACATCGACCGTGCGGCCCTCACGCTGATGAGCATGCAGAGCGTCATCGAGAAAGACTATCATCCCATTCATGCCGATCTGCCTATGGGTAAACTCGTGGCTGAGATAAGCCGCAGCAACAACAACTTCCTGCCAGTGGTCGACAAGGGAGGTGTACTCTTGGGAGTGATAGATATTACCCGCATCCGTCACATCATCTTCCGGTCCGAGCTTTACAACCGTTTCACTGTGCGACAGCTCATGTTGCAGCCATCGGCAGTACTTTCCGACCACGAGCCGATGGACGAGGTGATGAAGAAATTCGACCAGACCGATGCGGCCCAGCTGCCTGTGGTCGACACAGCCGGCGTGCTTGTAGGCTACATCAGCCGTACCAAGGTGTACTCCGTGTATCGCAAGATTGTGGCCGATATGTCGGCAGAATAATTTAAGTGAAGAGTGGAGATTTCTTCGGCTTTGCTGATTTTAACTTCAAATGTTATTTTATGGAGAAGAAAGATTTAAGAATCGTTTTTATGGGAACACCCGAGTTTGCGGTGGAATCCCTCAAGAGCCTCGTAGAAGGCGGATATAATGTGGTGGCTGTGGTTACTCAGCCCGACAAACCCGTAGGACGCCATCAGGACACGCTGCAGGCGCCTCCTGTCAAGCAGTATGCCCTGGAACAAGGCTTGCCCGTGCTGCAGCCTGTCAAGATGAAAGATCCTGAGTTCGTGGAGCAGCTGCGTGGCTTCCGTGCCGACCTTCAGGTGGTGGTGGCTTTCCGCATGCTGCCCGAGGTGGTGTGGGCCATGCCCCGCTTCGGCACGTTCAATGTGCACGCCGCCCTGTTGCCTCAGTATCGTGGCGCAGCGCCTATCAACTGGGCTGTCATCAATGGCGAGACGCAGACTGGTGTCACCACCTTCTTCCTCGATCACGACATCGACACCGGACGCATCATCATGCAGGAGCCTTTCGTTATTCCCGACGATGCCGATGTGGAGTATGTCTACGACGGCCTGATGCACCTCGGTGCCGGTATCGCGCTCAAGACCATCGAGAAGCTGATAGCTGCCGATGGCAACATCGACTCCATCTCACAGGATGAGTTGATGGCAGAACAGCAGGAACTGCATCATGCACCCAAAATCTTCAAGGAGACCTGTCGCATCAGTTTCGGCCAGCCAGCCAAGAAGGTGTACGACTTCATCCGCGGTCTGTCGCCTTATCCTGGCGCATGGACCGAGATACAGAAGGAGGGCGGCAAGGCTCAGGTGCTGAAGGTTTTCAAGACTACGAAGACCGGCAAGGCACTGGCAGAAGGCATCGCTGTGGGCTCGCTCCGTGTGGAGGGCAAGAGCCTGCTCGTGGCTTGTGCCGACGAGTGGCTGCAGCTCGACACCATTCAGATAAGCGGCAAGAAGCGCATGGAGGCACGTGACTTCCTCAACGGTATGCGCGACATCGAGCAGTATAAAACCATTTAGAAACATTATACATATTATAATATCAGCATTATGACACAGCAAGAAGACATTAAGAATGCAGTGGAGTGCATGCGAAAGGGTGGAGTGATACTCTATCCCACAGATACGGTATGGGGCATCGGCTGCGATGCCACCAATGCCGAGGCAGTAGCAAAGGTTTATCAGATCAAGCGTCGTGACGATTCCAAGGCGCTCATCTGTCTTGTAGACAGCGCTGACCGTATGGCGCGTTATTTCCGCAATGTGCCTCAGGTGGCGTGGGACTTTATCGATGCAGCCATGCCTGTGAAGCCTACAACCGTCATCCTCGACGATGCTACGGGTGTGGCCAATAATCTGGTGGCAGAGGATGGCAGTCTGGCCATGCGTGTCACCTTCGAGCCTTTCAGTAAGGAGTTGTGTTACCGCTTCCAGAAGCCTTTGGTCAGCACCAGTGCCAATGTGAGTGGTGAGCCTGCGGCACAGAATTATCGTGATATTTCGCCCGAAATCCTGGAGGCTGTCGACTATGTTTGCTGGACTCGCCGCCAGGAGCACAAGCCCCACACGCCTTCCAGCATTGTGAAACTGAGCAAGAATGGCGAGGTGAAGGTGATAAGATAATCGCTTCTTCATCTTCTGTTATTTCCCCATTTGCGAAAGCTGAGGTGGAATTTACTGTCAAGAATTAGAGAAACATCGCTCGATGGCCGTGGAAAAGGCTTCTCTGATTCTCTAATTCTTGACTAAAATTATTTGACCTGTACGGTTGGCACGCCCTGAAAGGGCAGAAGCTCTTAGCCCAGGGCGCTGCCCTGGGCTAGGAGCTTTTGGGCCTTCAGCCCGTACTTAAGCTACATGCGAAAGTTCAGTTTTTTGACAAATAGAATTATTGATGGGAAAATCTGATTTGTCACGATTGTTTACTGTCTTTTCCGCCTTTGAATCCTTTTCGTTTTTTTTTTGAGATGTATATTTGTACATTTCACTCCTATCTTTAGTTTTACATATTTATGCATGTCGGTTTTTAGATGTGGTTAAATAAATATGCAAGTTGCTTCTCTTTAGAATCAGGTAATATGCAAAAATCTATGCAAAAATAGGATAAGGTGTTGACTTGATATTTTTGGGCTTTTATGCATAAAATCGCAACTCAGAATGATTTCCTTGTTATGTATTGTACTCAATATTCTGTAAGTTGCAATATTGTAAAAATGTAATATAGTTTTACTGAATATTAGCTTATCTGAATCTTGTCATTTTTGTCAAAGTCATTTTTGTCATTTTCGATTTTGGAAATAGAAAAATAGTTCTATAAAGAATATATATATAAATATATATTTATATATATATTCTTTATAGAGCACAAAATGTGTTTTTTATTTTGAAAATGCCAAACATGAC
>ENA-ORCL01000007-ORCL01000007.1-human-gut-metagenome-genome-assembly--contig:-NODE-7-length-102836-cov-195.125994_pt1 | contig 102836 bp, 73 predicted proteins | sample MGYA00242987_ERZ507988 | MGnify/ENA primary metagenome ERZ507988 (study PRJEB26167, sample SAMN06115466) | human gut metagenome | host: Homo sapiens | place: China:Hubei | collected 2016-05-19... | reverse complement strand
CGCTTCTACCGTCGCAGCATCTTCCTTTCGTTCACGTACAAGTTCCGCAACTTCAAGGAGCAGAACGCAGGAAGCGTGGATACGTCGCGTTTGGGATATTAAGCAGGGAGCAAAAATCTTTAAAAAACAAAGAATTATGAAGAAAATGTTATTAACGGCGATTGTATGCCTGATATCGGCATTGGCAAGCGGCTCTGATGGCACGAGAGTATTAGGTGAAAGGGTTTGCAAGGATGTAAAGCCGTTCAGCGCATTAAACATTTCAAATTGCTGTAACGTGGTCTACGAGCAGGGCGACGAATATAAGGTGAGAGTGGTGGCAGAAAAGGCGTTGCTGGATAGCATTGCGGATATAGCCGACTGCAAGGTGGTGGGCGGCATGCTTGTCGTTTCTGTCAAGAACGTCAATGCCGGGTTTCTATCCTCGCTGGAGAGGGTGGACTTCAAACATGGCGAGGTGTTTGTCAACGGAGTGCCGTATGTACGTGTTCGGAAAGAGGTTACAGTATATGTAACAGCGCCGAACATAAACCGCTTCCTATGTCAAGGCAATGGTAGTTTGAGAGTCGACAAGATGGATGCAGACAACGTAGAGTTCTTTGTGTCGGACGCTGGTAGTTTGAGAGCCGACAAGATGAATGCCGACAACGTAGAGTTCTTTGTGTCGGGCGCTGGCAGTGTAGATATAAAGCAGCTGAATGCAAATGATGCAACGTTCCATGTGAGCTGTTCGGGTAGTGGCTTGGTTGATGTGCGTTGCACAGGCACGCTGTTGTGCAACGTTTCGGGTGCAGGCAGCATTGAGTTCTCAGGCACAGCGGCTAAATTCGATAAGATTGTGTCGGGCTGCGGATCTGTATGTTGTAGTGAGCTTCGCTGTTCGGGCAAAAAGGTTACAGACAAGAACAAGGCGTGCAGCGAAGGCGAGCGTCTTGTGTTCGGCGATGTAGAGTGTCCTGGGTTATAAAAAGTCTTGGTAGCCTTGCGCGCATCACGCTTATTTCGTAAGCGTGATGCGTGCAATGTTCTTTCTTACAGAGTCGCTGTTTATGCCGAGCACCCTGCCTATGGCAGCGTAGTCGTAGTTGAGGTGTTGCAGCAGCATGATCAGTTGTTTTCGAGGAGCGATATTGCCGTAGCAGCGTTCAATCTCCGCCATTGTCTCCGCAAACTCTATCTTGCAGTAAGCCATGCACAGCTCGTGGTCTTGCTTGGTCCACGTCACGGTTGTGCCGCCGTTCTTGATATGTAGGTATAGTTCCTTGCCGCATCGTGCGTTCGCTTCGCTGCTTTGTGACGCCACCATTATGTCGTTGTTCAGCCTCTCTATCCTGTCCGATTTCTTTGCACTTTCCTTTTTCAGCGACTTAATCTGCGTCTTAGCTTGTTCCAGACTTTGTTTTTCTGCTTTCAGTCTATTGTGTACTGCGATCAGCCTCTTTCTTGTTCTGTGTAGCATTAACGAGAATACCACTATACATAATAATATAATAATAAGTATGCCCATAGATGCAGATGTTATGGTGTCCAGCAAGTCTTTCATTGAGAGTGACGAATTTATGTTCGACTGCAATTCGCTCATGTTATATTTCTTTTTTCTTGTATAAAGACTGTCTTTAGCCTCCGACATCTTCGACATATAAAAGGCGTAATTTTTCAAATCGCCTCTTTTGTAATACAAAGCCGCTATCTTTTCATATGTTTCTGCTTGAGTCTGATAGTTCGGGTCGCAATCAATAGATTTCTTCCACATCTCTTCTGCCTTGGCATCGTTTCCTAAAGCGTTGTTGTAGTAGCCTGCAACTCTATATGATACCGCATCCTTGCTGTAGTATAATGCGCTGTCAAGATAATCTTTCGCTTTCCTATTGTCTTTATTTATGAAATAGTCGGCAATGATAGAATAGGTGTATCCCTTGCAGCTGTTGTGTGTATATGGTAAAAGAGGCTGCGCCTATTTTGACACAGCCCCTTTATTTATGAGTGCCAATGTAGCACAAAAGCCCTATATATCAAGGATATATTAAATTTCTAACTTCTAATTTCTAAATCAATACACTTTGTAGACGACGCGGAATTTGCCTTGGCGGTCGATGAGGCCCTCGAAGGTGACGTCGCCGTTGGGCGAAACGATGGTGGCAGGGGCGTAGCCGTCGGTGCTGAATGCACCAATCGTCCATGGGAAGCAGTAGTGCGAACCAACACCCACTTCCGAGGTTTCGGTTTCGGAGAAGTGTGCCACATCTGCCTCGTCGTACCATGGTGTGCCCCACATTGCGGTGTGTAGGTCGGCTTCAATTCTCATGCCTTTAGTTTTATCGTAGCCCTCAACGCTGGGCTGGATAATAAGGACAGAAGGAAATTCCTCGTTTTCAGCCTCGTCGATAAAGCGCATATATCCCTTACCGTTATGGAGCGCCGAACCCCACAATGCCACACCGCTCAACTTGCCCGATGTGGTGTAGTAGCGCGCATAGAAATTATCGCCTATCCCCATTGGGGCGATGGTGCATAAACCACCGTCGTAGTCGCTTACCGACGATGGGAAAATGTTCTCGTCCACCTTCCTCGGCTCAAAGCATTTGCGCCCCGTAACATCAATAAAATAGAAATCGTCGTTTTTCTCAACCACCAGCGCCATGCTGTCGGAGAATGAGCGCACTTCCCTATATTGTGGCTTAATCACGATTTTTCCCAATCCGTTCATGAATCCCCAACTGCCATCAAAACCGTTCTCGTTAGGCACATACACGGCACGCATACTGCCACGAAGCGGAGCAATGGTGAATTGATTTTTGCCAAACTGCATCGGCTTTGTCACCACACCTGGGGCGAATGGCTTCAAACTGCGGTCGATGAAAGTCCAGTTCAACGCATAGCCCGAAGTGGCAGTAGCCACGGCGGCAATGCCGTCAACAAAGTTGGTGGCATTCACATATTTCTTGGGCAGAGCCTCCACCGCGCCGGTAGGCTTAATAAGGTAGAGCTGCTGAGTGTTGTCGTTCTTATACATAATCAGCCCCTCCTTCTCCATACGGGGGATTCGGGTGAAGTCAGCCACCTTCCACGCATTTTTGCCACCAATGGTGCCACCATCAATGTAGCGAAGTGTGTAAACGGTGCCGTCGGTGCTGATGCCATACACACCGCAACTCACTGGCGTAACGATTTTTGTGTCTGCGTCCTCGCTATCGTCGAGAAACTGGGTGTAGCCTGCCTCAAAATGCAGCGGCATCTGTAGCGATGCCTCACTTGCATCTTGCTTCCCCACTCCACCTTTCTCAAGCCAGTCGGTGGCGTGAGCGATTGAAAAACTCAGCGTGAGCGCACCCACGAGCATCATACCCTTTCGTAAAATATTAGCCTTCATCATCATTGGTTTTAATTAGTGTTCATTAAATTCGCAGCTTAATTATTTGTTATAAATGCAAGTCCTTGACAAACATTTGTTTACAAAGACTTGCATATGTCAGGATTTTCACTTAACTTGGTGCTGCAACACAACCGAGTAAGTATTTGCTAGCATATGACAAAGTTACAAATTAAATCCGATAGAATCACATCTTTTGGCGGAATTTATCTCGTAATCACTTATTTGACCAGTTATATCGAAAAAGTATGTACAAGGGGGTTGTGATGCAAATCACAGCCCTCTTGCTTTGTATATGGTTTCCTTTGCGGCGTTTATCTCCTGGAATTTCTTCTCGGCAGCCTTGCGCACGTCGTCGCCGAGCGTAGCCACGCGATCGGGGTGGTGCTTCAGTGCCATGCGACGGTAGGCAGCCTTCACCTCGTCGTCGGTAGCTGAAGGGTCGATGCCGAGCACCTTGTATGCGGCTTCGAGGCTGTTGCTACCCGAAGAGAGGTTGAGCATCGAGCTGAGGTCTTCGGCGGAGATGCCGAGACTGTCAGCCACGAAGTGCAGGGCGTCGATCTCGCTCTGCGGCACGGTGCCGTCGGCTTGCGCTATGAGCACGAGGAAGTTGAGCAGTTGCAGACGCTGCGGGTAGTCCATGTGCTGCGCTATCTCGGCGCACGACTCGCGTATGATGTTCTTGAACGCAGCTTCGCCCATCTGCTTCTGACGCTCGAAAAGGCGCAGGAGTATCTCTTCGCCCTCGCGCACGGCTATCTCGCCGAAGTTGCGGCGCAGGAAGTTGCGCACAAGCTCCATTTCGGAGTGCATCACCCTGCCGTCGGCTTTCATGATGTACGAGGCGAGCACGAGCAGCGAGAAGAGGAACGAGTTGCGCTGTCCCTCATACTGCTGCTGGGCTGAATAGCCGCCGTATGTGTTGCTGTTTCTGTACGTGCCGTTGTCGAACGTGTTGTCGGCGTTGTTGCTAAAGCCTTCGGTTCCCTTATCAAAGAGCCAGCCTATGGCGTAGCCGGCAAGTGCTCCAAGCGGTCCGCCGTTGATAAAGCCGAGAAAACCGCCAATCCATCTTCCAATTCCCATGTTTTGTTGTTTGTTGTATTAATAAGCTTTTTGTATAAATTTGTCTGCTTCCGCTTCTTCCATGCCGCTCTCCAACAACACCAGCTTCAGGTTGGCATAGTTGCGGCGGAACGCTTTGATGCGCTGCTCAGCCTCCTGTGGAGCGTAGCTGATGGCTACGCCGGTCGACTCCATTGTGCCCAACTGCTCGTTGAACACGAAGCCCGGCGTGCGACTCTTGACGGCTACGCATCCCTGCTGTATGTGGCGGAACTTGCCGATGAGTCCGTCTGCAACAGGCGTAGCGTTCTGTGGGAACGTAATGGTGACAATCTTCTCATTCGCGCAGTCGGTATCGGCGATGTCGATGAGCACCGAGAGGTTGTTGCCGTCGTATGTGTAAGACATCTCTGTGCCGTCTATCTTCACGCTGGCGGGCACAGTCGATGCCACCAGTTTAAGTGTGTAGCGACGGTTGGCAGGCATATCCTTGTATGTGCCCTTGCGCGCACCGATGGTTACGGCTATGGTGCTGTCGTTGAGTGTGCGCTTTGTGAGCAGCGTGGTGGCGTACTCTTGGGCGTAGTGCTTATCGTTGCCGTTGTCCTCGTAGAGCGTGAAGCTGCTGTCGCCCTTGCCCGGATAGACGGCTACGGTTATCGGTTCGCTCGTGCTGCTGAGGTTCTCCACCTTGCCGTATTCGGGCAGAACAGAGCCTGCCTTTACGTAGACAGGATATTCGTCGAGCTGGAATTTGCGCTGCACGGTCTGTCCGCCACGTAAGAGCGTACCCGACGAGAGTTCGTACCAGTCGCAGCCCTCGGGCAGCCACACCTGTTGTGTGGAGATGCCGTCGTGCATAGGGCTTGTGATGGGGTAGACAAGCACATTGTCGCCGAACATATACTCGTTGCGGTTGGCGTATGCCTCCTCGCTCTCAGGGTAGTCGTAGTACATCGGGCGACAGAGCGGCAGGGCATCGTCGTAGGTGCGTCGTGCCATGCTATATATATAAGGTGCGAACTGGTAGCGCTGGCGTATTATGTCGTGCAGGATGTCGCGCTCGCGGTCGGCGAACACCCACGGCTCCTTATTGAGTCCGGCATCCTTTGTGGAGTGGGTGCGCAGAATAGGGCTGAACGCACCGAATTGCATCCAGCGTATGTACATCTCGGGGTCGATAGAGTGGGCACCCATGTGTCCGCCCATGTCATGGCTCCAGTAGCCGTAGAGCACGTTAGACGCTGTAGAGTTGAAATAAGGCTGGAAGTCGAGCGATTTCCAACTTATTATGGCATCGCCCGAGAAGCCTATCTGATAGCGGTGGTTGCCCAGTCCGCCCCAACGGTGGTAGAGCATAGGGCGTGTGTCGCGGTTGCGCTCCATGTCGGTGAACGTAGTGTAGTTGATCCACCAGGTGTTGCTGAGGTTGGGGAACTGTTTGTCGTTGCCCCACTGCTGCCAGTCGAGCCACCAGAAGTCGACACCGTCCTTCTCCATCGGGTGCAGCACCTTCTCGTACCAGCCCTGCATGAAGTGCTTGTCGGACGCTGTCCACTCTATATCCTTCTTCGTGGCAGGGTCAATGCCCATCCATTGTGCCATCGCCGGGTAGCAATCCTCGTCGGGTTTTATGCCATCGGCAGGATGCAGGTTGAGCGTGGTCTGCAGATTCTGCTGCTTAGCCCACTGCAGGAAGCCCTTAGGCGAGGGAAACAGGCGTCGGTTCCAGGAGTAGCCTGTCCAGCCGCCGCGTGAGGGTTCGGCATAGTGCCAGTCCATGTCTACGACGAGCACGTCGAGCGGAATGTCGTAGTTGTGCATCTTCGTGACGAGGTTGCGCAGCTCGTTGTCGCTATACGTCCAGTAGCGCGACCACCAGTAGCCGAAGGCGTAGCGCGGCGGCAGTGGCACCTTGCCCGCAAACTCGGTATAGTCGCGCAGTGCCTTCTTGTAGTCGTGGCCGTAGGCGAGGAAATACCAGTCCTGTGTCTTTCCCTCGTTCGGTCGGTGGTTCACCCACTGCCAGTCGGAGTCGTCGAACACATATCCGTTGGAGTCGTCGATGAATGTCCATCCGTTGCGCGAGAGGAGTCCGTCTTCGAGCGGCATCTTGTGCGAGTCGAGGTGCGTGTCGCCATCGTAGCCGTCGAGTGTGCGGTAGGTTCCCTTCAGATTGGCATCGTCTTTCAGTCCCGGATGCCAGCTGAATGAGGTGGTGTATGGGTTGTTGGCTTTCTGCTTGCCGTCGGTCTTCCGCTTCGTCTTCGTTGAAGAGATGCGAAGATTCTTCTCGTTGAACATTCCGCTGCCTTTGGTGTACGACAGGACGAAGCGGTCGGTAGATATAGTGACGGTTTTCGGCGTGTTCTTCACCTTGTATGCTGCGGCAGGGTAGCTGCGGTCTACGGCTATGAACGACTTGCTATCAAGAAACTGTCCGTCGGGCGTGTATTCCATGCGTATTGCTCCGTCGGTAATCACGGTGAAGCGCACGTTCTGGTCCTGATAGGCGATGTTTTGGTTCTGCGCAACGGCGCACGTGGCTATTGCCGCAAGTGCTGTTGTGATGATGTTTCTTTTCATAATTGTATGTGTTTTATAGTGGTTTTGTTTGCTGTTTATCGGTGGATTGCGTCCGCCGTCCGATCAGATTGCGTCCGCCGTCCGATCAGATTGCGTCCGCCGCCCGATCAGATTGCGTCCGCCATCCGATCAGATTACGTCCGCCACCCGATCAGATTGCGTTCGGTGAACGATGACTTTTGCTTTGTTTGCAAGTCAGTCGTTCGCTATGCTTTCATAACTCGGGATGTCCTGCAGGAAGTTGTAGTTGCGCTTCTCGTAGTCTATCTTGCAACAGTAATGCTGCAAACCGTTGCTCACTACGAGATAATCTACGTGTAGCAACAGGTTGTAAGCTGCAATCTGCTCAAACACCTTCTGCGTTATTTCTATCGTAGGCGCCTTGTATTCCATTATCATACGCGGCTGCAGATGGCGGTTGTACAGCACGCTATCGGCGCGCAACTTCTTGTTGCCGATGCTGAGGCTCATCTCGTTAGCCATAAGCGCAGCGGGGTAGCCTTTGTGTTCTATCAGATAGTGAACGAAGTGCTGGCGCACCCATTCTTCGGGTGTCAGTGCCACGTAGCGATGGCGCAGAACATCGAAGATGCGAGGCTGTTCTTTAGTGCCCGACAACTTTATTTCGAAAGATGGTAGGTTTAATCGAATCATTTTTGTAATTTTGCTTATGCAAAAATAGTGCAAATCGAGTGCAATCAAGCTTGCTTGAATTGCTGAGATGCAGCCTATTTTATGCAAAGATACTGAATTTTGCGTATTTTTACACCTTATTATATTATAATTATGGCAGAAAAGAAATCATCGGTCACATTCGAGACTATTATGCGCGACCTCAAAGCTAAGAAATACGCTCCAGTGTACGTGCTTATGGGCGACGAGTCGTACTATATCGACCGAATAACCGATTACATAGCAGACAATGTGCTTGACCCCGACGACCGCGACTTTAATCAGACAGTTGTGTTCGGCGCAGACACTACGGCAGCGCAAGTGGTAGACATGGCAAAAGGATACCCCGTCATGCCGGCTGCGCATCGCGTGGTAATCGTGAAGGAGGCGCAAGGGCTGAAGTCGCTCGATGCTTTGGAACGCTATTTTGAGAAGCCTTTGGCGTCTACGGTGCTTGTTATAGCCTACAAAAATGGCACTATCGACCGTCGAAAGAAGGTTGTGGGCAAGGCGGAGGCTGCTGGAGTGGTGTTCGAGAGCAAGAAAAAGCGCGATTATGAGCTTCCGGCGTTCATCGAGGCGTATCTGAAGAAAAATCATGTGGCAATAGACACGAAGTCGGCTGCGATGATAGCTGAGCATATCGGAGCCGACCTCAGTCGACTCATTTCGGAACTCGACAAGGTTATGATTTCGCTTCCGGATGACGATAGGCGAGTGACACCTGATGTTGTGGAGCGCGAAATCGGAGTGAGCAAGGAATTTAACATTTTTGAACTAAAGACTGCTATCATAGAGCGCAATGTGTTCAAGGCAAACCAAATTGTGAAGTACTTCGATAAAAATCCCAAAGCAGGGTCGCTCTTTTCGTGTCTGCCGTTGCTCTATACCTACTTCCAAAATCTCATGGTGGCATTCTATGCACCCGATAAAAACAACGACAATAACCTCGCTGCATTTCTGGAACTAAAATCGGTGTGGGGATTGAAAGACTATAGGGTAGGGATGCGCAATTTTAGCGCAATGAAGACTCTCCAGATTTTAGCCAAAATAAGAGAAACAGACGCCAAAAGTAAGGGTTTAGACAGTCTAAATACCTCCACAGACGACCTAATGAGGGAGCTAATCTTCTTCATTTTGCACTAAAATAGCTGGTTATTGTAGCTGTTTTTCTCTAAAATAGAAATTCTGAAAGACCTTATTTTTTAGCCTAATTCCTTACAATTCATAGGAGTTAGGCTATTTTTGTGCCCTTATACGTGGCTGTTTTTTGAGCTGCTTTTATCCTCGTTCGTATTTTTTCAGAAATGCAAAAAATCGCTATTTTCGACACTTCAATATTCACGTTTCGTAAACCTTAACATAAAGAATTGCATATTTACACACGTAAATTATGAGTAAATATGTGTTTGTAAACCCACAAAGGCGCAAGTGGATATGTAAATGTAAATCGTATAACTTTGTGTATTTGTGCTTTGAAATTCACAAATCCATACTATACAAGTGTGGTAATGATATTAATGCGAGTCGGATAAATTGATGTAAGTGCTTGAAAAAGTGCACGATAATACTTTGTGTTACACAAAAACTTGTTTGTTTTTGTGAAATACAGGCGTATCCGTGCATTTGCATATTATTTGTTTGTGTATATGTGCTATGTAAGTAAAATAAAATCAGTTATTTAATACGAAATGTTAAACGTATTCTTATATATATAAAATGCCCCAATTCAGCAATGTGTGTCTACAAATCTATAAAGCATGAAGTAAAATATAATTTATAACATTGACTTTGTAAATGTAAATAAAAATATTGATATTAAAATATTAATTTGAAAGTTTGTATATCTCGATTTATATGTTTAACTTTGTAAATGCAACGAAAAAGCGACCAAAAAGCACTTTTGGGTATGTCTCACGTAAAAAGTAACTATAAAATGAAGGATAGAATTAAGAAAATTATGGAGATGCAGCGAACCACTCAACAGGATTTCGCTGATCAGTTGAAAATAGCTCCAGCTACTTTGAGTAGTATTTTCACCGGACGCACTCGCCCCACTCTGGCTATAGTTGACGCGATAAAGAGTCGCTTCCCGCAGATCTCTACCGACTGGTTGATGTTCGGTAAGGGAGACATGCTCGTGAAGCGTGATGAAGAGGCAGAACAATCGAATGGTGAAAATGGGTCAGAAAACGACCTGTTGATTGATTACGATTCGGCATTAAAAACAGAACAAAATAACGCCGACAACTCACCTGTTAATCAATCCATACCAGACTATGCTACGAAAAGTGGTGATGTTGCAGGTTTTGCGATGAAAAGTTGCGAGGTAAAGCAGCGTCGAATAACCGAAATACGTGTTTTTTATGACGATCAGACCTGGGAAACGTTCGTGCCGAGCGCAGGTTAAATAACATTAACTGTTTTCTTGTAATAATAATAATTTGTATCTTTGCACCTTACTAAATATAATTGATAAAAGTGCTTGCGCACACTAATTAAAAGGTAGCATAAACAAATATTATATAAATATTCAATGAAACAGTACAAATTAGTGAACAATGTGCTTGGCTGGCTCACGTTCTTCGTGGCAGCCTTCGTGTATTGTTCTACGATTGAGCCGACAGCCAGTTTCTGGGACTGTCCTGAATTTATTACAACGGGTTACAAACTCGAAGTAGGTCATCCGCCAGGAGCACCTTTCTTTATGCTTACCGCAAACCTGTTCTCGCAGTTTGCGAGCGATCCGTCGCAGGTTGCGCGTATGGTGAACACTATGAGTGCGTTGCTCAGTGCTACCACAATCCTGTTCCTGTTCTGGAGTATCACGCATCTTGCGCGCAAGCTTATTCTGAAGGATTGGAGTGAGATGACTCTCGGTAAGCTTATTGCTATTCAGGCATCAGGCTTGGTAGGCGCACTCATCTACACATTCTCAGATACATTCTGGTTCTCGGCGGTAGAAGGTGAAGTTTACGCCTATTCGTCAGCATTCACAGCTATCGTTTTCTGGCTTATCTTGAAGTGGGAAGACCACGCCGATGAGCCTCACAGCGACCGTTGGTTGGTGCTTATCGCATACATGACAGGTCTTTCAATAGGTGTTCACCTGTTGAACCTGCTTTGTCTGCCTGCCATCGTACTTGTCTACTGTTATCGACGCTTCCCACACATCGAACTTAAAGGCTCGTTACTTGCTCTTGTTGGCTCGTTCGTGCTCGTTGCAGCCGTGCTCTATGGTGTCGTTCCTGGCATCATCACCGTAGCCGGATGGTTCGAACTTCTGTTCGTGAACACCCTCGGATGTCCGTTCAACACTGGCGAGATTATCTATATAGTGCTGCTCGTAGCCATTGTCATTTGGGCTATCTATGAGTCGTATGTTGACAAGAGTTTCAAGCGTCAGAATATCTCGTTCGTTCTCTCGGTAGGTATGCTCGGCATACCGTTCCGCGGAATGACCTGGGGTGCAGGTCTCTTGGGCTTAGTGATACTCGTAGCTCTGTATTTCGGTTTGAACTATCGCAAGAAGATTGGCAAGGAGCTCGTTCCAGTGGTTACAGCACGCTTCAAGAACACTGCTCTGCTCTGTATGCTGATGCTTATGATCGGCTATTCGAGCTACGCTGTCATCGTTATCCGCTCGGCTGCTAACCCTCCAATGGATCAGAACTCGCCAGAGGATGTGTTCACACTCGGTTCGTATCTGAGTCGTGATCAGTACGGCGACTCACCATTGCTCTACGGACAGGCGTACACCTCACAGGTGGCTTACGACGTTGATGGCAATATGTGCGTGCCGAAGCACAAGGAAGGTGCTGCTATCTGGCAACGCAAGGAGAAGGCTTCTGAGGGTGAGAAAGACTCTTATTTCGTGGTTTCGCACAAGGATAAGCTCATTTATGCTCAGAATATGGTGTTCCCACGTATGCATTCGTCGGCTCATGCTGGAGCTTACGAGAACTGGATGGGTGGCATCGAGGGCAATCAGGTGCCTTACGACCGCTGTGGCGAGCCTGTGATGGTGAAGATGCCTACTCAGATGGAGAACATTCGCTTCTTCCTTTCTTATCAGTGCAACTTCATGTACTGGCGCTACTTCATGTGGAACTTCGCCGGACGTCAGAATGATATACAGGGCAACGGCGAGCCAGAGCATGGCAACTGGATTACAGGTATCTCATTCATCGACGACTGGATGCTTGGCGACCAGAGCAAGATGCCGGCTGAGTTGAAGGCTAACAAGGGACACAACGTGTTCTACTGTCTGCCTCTGCTGCTCGGACTCATCGGTCTGTTCTGGCAGGCATGGCGCGGTCAGCGCGGCATCCGCCAGTTCTGGGTAGTGTTCTTCTTGTTCTTTATGACAGGTCTTGCCATCGTGCTCTACCTTAACCAGACTCCGCAGCAGCCACGTGAGCGCGACTACGCTTATGCTGGTTCGTTCTACGCATACGCCATTTGGTGCGGTCTCGGTGTGCTGGCTATCTACGATATGCTCAAGAAAAAACTCAAGGGCAATGATGTAGCCGTTGCAGGCGTTGTAGGCGTAGCCTGTCTGCTCGTACCTATACAGATGGCATCGCAGACATGGGACGACCACGATCGCAGCGGACGTTACACCTGCCGCGACTTCGGTCAGAACTATTTGATGACATTGCAGGACAAGGGCAACCCAATCATCTTCACGAACGGCGACAACGATACCTTCCCACTCTGGTACAACCAGGAGACGGAGGGCGTGCGCACCGATGCGCGTGTCTGCAACCTCTCTTATCTGCAGACCGATTGGTACATTGACCAAATGAAGCGTCCGGCTTACGATTCGCCTTCTGTGCCTATCACATGGCCGCGTATAGACTTCTGTTCGGGTACTAACGACTACATTGAGGTTAGACCAGCTATGAAGCAGCAGCTTCTCGATTTCTACCGCGAGTATCCGAAGGAGGCGCGTGCTGCTTTCGGCGACGAGCCGTTCGAGGTGAAGAACATAATGAAGTACTGGGTGCGCTCTAAGGACAACGACACGCATGTTATTCCGACCGACACGCTTTACATCACTATTGATAAGGAGGCAGTGCGTCGTTCAGGAATGATGATGGCAAGCGACACTATCCCCGATCGTATGGTCATCTCGCTTGCAGGCAAGCGTGCCATCTACAAGAACGATATGATGATGCTTGAGATGCTCGCGCAGTGCAACTGGGAGCGTCCGTTGTATGTGGCTACAACCGTAGGTTCAGACAATTACATGAATCTCGGCGACAACTTCGTGCAGGAGGGCTTGGCTTACCGCATTACTCCGTTCAATACTAAGGCACCAGGTGCAAAGAACTTCGACACAGAGAAAGTGTATAATAATGTGATGAACCGCTTCAAGTGGGGTGGTCTCGACAAGCCCGGTCTTTACATCGACGAGACTGTGATGCGTATGTGCTACACCCACCGCCATTTGCTCGCTCAGCTTGCTATGCAGCTTATTGCTGAGGGTCAGAATGCAAAGGCAGAGAAGGTGCTTCGCAAGGCAGAGAAGGTGCTCCCCGAATACAATGTGCCATACACATTTATGTCTGGAGCGGCTGATATGGCTCGCGCTTATGCCCTTATCGGCAAGAAAGCTGATGCTGCACGCATTCTTAACAAGGTGTGGGCAGACGCAAAGAGTTATGCCGACTACTACTTGCAGCTCACAGGTTCGCGCTTTATGATGTCGCAGAACGACGTTCTTCGTCAGCTCTACATCATGCAGAATATCGCTGACATAACACAGGCTTGTGATCATTCGCTCGCCGATCAGCGTTTGAAGACAGTTAATGCCCTCTATGCTGTATATCAGGCAAAAGGAGGCGCACCATACGACGGAGAATAAATAGGTAATAATGTTTATAGAACAACCATCAATATGGCTTCGATGGCTCTATCCGAGAGCGTCGTGGAGAATGGATCATAACGACCATTCGGTGTATCTCACGTTTGATGACGGACCGATACCCGAGTCGACACCATTCATTCTCCAAACGCTGAAGGAGTTCGGAATACACGCCACCTTCTTCATGGTGGGCGACAACGTGCGCAAGTACCCCGAGCTCTACAAGCAGATAGTGGCTGACGGACACCAGGTGGGCAATCACACGTATCATCACTTGGGAGGATTTAAGCATCTTACCAGCACATACGTGAAGGACACCAACCGCGCCAACGAGCTGATAGGCTCTCACCTGTTTCGTCCGCCGCACGGCTGTATGAGTCACGCCGAGTATTTGTGGCTGCGTCGCAAGTATCGCATCGTGATGTGGGATCTTGTGACGCGCGACTACTCAAAGTGGATTACTGCCGATGATGTAGTGGAGAATGTGAAGCGTTACGCCCGCAACGGCTCAATCATCACGTTCCACGACTCGTTGAAGAGTATCGAGAAGCTGCATACTGCTTTGCCGCGTTCGCTGCAATGGCTGAAGGAGCAAGGCTATAGCTTCAAGGTTTTCGACTAATAGGAACTGCAGAACTATTTGATATTATGACAACAACCATAACATCTGAACAAATAAAAGCCGAGGCAGCAAGTCTCGGCTTTTTTGCTTGTGGCATAGCGAAGGCGGATGCCGTGGAGCAAAGTGTCGTCGATAGCTATCGTCGTTGGATAGCTGAGGGCTGCAACGGCAGCATGGCTTATCTTGAGAACTATCCCGACAAGCGTTTCGATCCGCGTCTGCTTGTGCCTGGTGTGCGCAGTATTGTGTCGGTGGCACTCAACTACGCCCCGTCGCGCTGTATGCCCTCAGATGCGCCTCAATTCGCGTCGTATGCCTTGGGTAAGGACTATCATGATGTTGTGAAGCAGAAGCTCTCCCAACTGGCAGAGCGTCTCGGATTGGAGTTGAACGATCAAGTACGTGCTTTCTGCGACTCCGCCCCCGTGCTCGAACGTTATTGGGCTGTGCGTGCCGGATTGGGTTGGATAGGGCGCAATCATCAGCTCATCATCCCTCGCGCTGGTTCGATGTTCTTTCTTGGCGAGCTGTTTCTGCCCGTAGAAGTGGAGTACGACGAGCCGATGCACTCGCGTTGTGGCACGTGCAACCGCTGTGTCGAGGCTTGTCCTACACAAGCGTTGCAGCGCAACGCTGACGGCGAAACCTGTAAGTTCGACGGTAGGCTATGTCTGAACTATCAGACGATAGAAAATCGTGGTGATATTCCGGAAGAGCTTGCTTCAAAGCTCGCTCCTTATATATATGGATGCGACCGTTGCCAGTCGGCTTGTCCGTGGAATAGGTTCGCTGTGCCCAATACGACCCCCGAGCTGCAGCCTTCCGACGAATTGCTTGCGATGAAGCGTGAGGACTGGCTCAAGCTTACGGAAGAGGAATATCGCAAGCTGTTCAAGGGTAGTGCGGTGAAGCGTGCGAAGTATGCTGGGCTTATGCGGAATATTAAGGATGCGTTGGGGTGATCAGTTGATTCGTGCTATTCTGATGCCCACCTGTGACGGATGTTTCTGCATGTAGTCGTGCAGTGTCATCGGTTCCTCCACCACCTTCTTGTGTATCTGTGATGCGTTCAGCATGTGCAGTCCGTCCTTGTGCCACACGGCGATGCCGATGTGCGACGTGTCGAGTCCCTTTTTCTTTGTTATGATGGCAATGATGTCGCCGTCGTGTATCACCGACCGCAGCAGTCTGGTGTTTTTGATGTCGCCCTTCGGTATGTACATATATGTCTTGCCCGACAGGCATTGCTCCATTTGGGCTATCGGTTTCACCATTTCAGGATTGTTTTTCAGCATCGGGTATGCCTCCGTATGCGTACTCATGAAGTTGATGCGGAGCGTTTGTCGGGTGTTGAATGGTGGGTTTGGGGTATTCACTTCGCGCACGAAACCCTTCTTAGTGTTCTCCTCTATCCACTCTGTGAAGTAATGCTGACGCGTAGGGTAGGACACCGTGCCGCCAACGTAGCGTATCATACGCAGGAAGTAGAGATAGTCGGCGTAGGAGGTGCGGTTGTTCTTTACGCACTCGTACACGGCGAGCACGTTTTCTACGTATGTGGTGCAGTCGAGCTGGCGCAGATTGACCACAAGACTCTCCTTTGGGTTTACCTCCAGCGTCTTTGCCACGTATGGTATGCCCAGGAAACCGCGTGCAATATGTAGCAGCAGCTTCCGGCGCTGTATGTCGGCATTGGTTGTCGTTGGCATGGATGTGCGGTATTTTTGTGCCTTTGCGATGTGTTGCATCACGAGTGCGCTGTCGTTCGTCGCAGCATAGCACTGCGTGGTTAGCATTGCTGCGGCTATTATTGTGAATACGATTGATTTCATGCTGTCTGTGTTTAATGTATAGTGTTACTTCTTTCTATTGAAGTTAAATCCGAAGTATATGTTCAGACTTCCGAACATACTATTCGTTGAAAATCGTGGCTTCTTGTAGTTGTACGAGTGTACTATGGCGCTCATGCCGGCGAACCATCTCATGTTGTTCCACACGATGCCGAAGCGTCCCACGCCGTCGATGTTGAAGTTGTCCATGCTGAAGTCGCGGAATGAGAGCACGTCGCTGTTTTCATTGCCAGTAGCGTTCTTGTAGCCTAACGCCATCGACAGTGAAGCTGCCGCCAACCAGTTGTGAGCGAACGCCCAGTTGTAAGCGTATCCGCACGACACGGAAAGGTCGGTGTATTTTATCTCCTTCATCTTCAGGTTGCTGTCCATGTATCGTTCCGCCACGTCCTCGCCCAAACGGTTGGCAACGGTGGTGTAGAGCTTGTCCCAGTCTATCTTCAGCGAGTGCTTTGTATAGCCCAATCCGCAGAGCCACGAACCGCTTGAGCGGCGTTGTATGGTGCTCTGACTGAATGCGGCAGGGTAGGAAAAGCGTCGATGATTGAAGATGTAGTAGAGGTTGAAGCCCTTGATGCCTACGTTGATGCCGTCGAAATCGATGTTCTTAAGTGGGCGCGTGTTGATAGAGTTGTTAGAGTCGAAGCTGGCGTACGAAATCTTGTAGTTGCTTCCTGTTTTGCGGTAGAACAGGTCGATGCCAAACATGCCAGTGTACAGGCTCAAGTCGAACTCCGTACTTCTACTCTTTTTACCCAATTCGTTGAAGTCTACTGTGTAGCCGAGGAACAACCAACGCCAACCGAAGTAAGGCCCGAACTTTATCTTCGGTTCGGGAGCGAACGTGAAGTCGTTGCCCTGCGAGCTTGTTATGCGATAGCGTTCGTAGGTGTTGGTGTTCTGTATCATCGCTGCATAGTTGTACTTCTGCGGTTCGATATAGGTGGTGTCCACGTCCGAGAACCACTCGAACAGACGCACGAATGCGTTTCCCACCTTCTTGAAAAACGGTGTTTTCTTTTGCGGTGCAGGCGTTGTGGTTGAGTCTGTCGCCAACGTGTTGTCTACTACGTACGTAGCGGCAGAGTCAGTTGAAGCCACCATGCCGCAGCTGTCGGCAGGTGTCTGTGCTGAGGTCTGTATGCTTGCGTGTATAGCAAGGCAGAGTATGACGGCGTATAGTCTCATTATGTATCTATGGATGTTGTAGTTTAAGTATTACAGTTTGCCCAAGATGCGATCCATTACCCAGTTTACGGGCGTAGCACTCACGCTCGTACAGGTGCAGATGCCAGTGCCCTGTAGATGCTCTATAACGGCTTTGATGATAGGCAGTTGCACGTATGGCGGATTGGGCACCACGATGCTCGTTTTCCCATTGCTCGTCACGAGCTGTATAGGGTCGTAGTTGTACACCGAGAACGAGAGCATTCCCTTCTCGCCGATCACCTCTATGCAGTCCTCCTTTGCGCTCTTGTGGCCCACGAAGCACCACGAGCCGCTGCCCGGCAGTCCGTTCTCGAAGTAGAAGCACGCACTTATCGTGTCCTCCGCCTTGTACAGATGCGCACGATTAGAGCAGTAGCCATGAGCACGTGTGATGATGCCGAATATCTCCTGCAGCAAGTCGAGCTGATGCGGTGCAAGGTCGTAGAAGTAGCCTGCGCCGGCTATGTCGGGCTGCAGACGCCACGGCAGGTTGTGCGAGTCGCTGTAGTCGAGGTCGCGTGGTGGCACCGAGAAGCGTATCTGCACGTTCGTCACCGTGCCGATCTCGCCCGAGTCTATGATCTGCTTCACCTTTTTGAAGTAAGGCAGATAGCGACGATAGTAAGCCACGAAGCACGGCACGCCCGTTATCTCGCTGATGCGGTTGATGCGTGCGCAGTCCTCATAGCTCGCCGCCAACGGTTTCTCGATGTACACAGGCTTGCCCGCCTTCATCGCCATGATGGCGAAGGTGGCATGGCTCGACAGTGGCGTAGCGATATATACCGCTGTCACCTCCGGGTCGTCGATGAGTTGTTGCGGGTCGGTGTACCATCGCTTTATGTCGTGTCGCTTGGCGTACGACTTCGCTTTCGCTTCGTTGCGGCTCATCACCGCCATAACCTTCGAGCCGGGCACCTCGTTAAATGCCGGTCCCGACTTCTTCTCGGTCACTTCTCCGCAACCTATAAATCCCCAACCTATCTGTTTCATGTTCGTATCGTGTTTTATGAGTCAAAAATTAAACCGATGTCAGTCTCTCGGTGTGTCTTTTCTGATGTCGCAGCCCTACTTTTGTCATCGGATTGCGTCCGCCGCCCGATCAGATTGCGTCCGCCGTCCAATCAGATTGCGTCCGCCGCTCGATCGGATTGCGTTCGGTATCCGATGGCTTAACGTGAACTTTTGGCTGTAGGAACCTACGGTCTTAGTTTTCCGCTACGCGCCGTAGGCTCCTGCAATTAGCTATGTCAACCTTCGCCTCTACATATTCCGCTCCAACCAATCGTCGATAAGCATACGTGCCAGACTCAGCTTCTCGGGTATCGTAGGCAGCGAGTGCTTGTTGAACCATCCGCCGCGCGAGAGTTCCTCGTCCTGTAGCTTCAGCTCTCCGCTCTCGTATTCGGCGAAGAAGCCCACCATCAGTCCGCAAGGGTAGGGCCAGGGCTGCGACTTGAAGTAGCGCAGGTTCTTTATGGTGAGTTGCGTCTCCTCCATCACCTCGCGTCTGACCGCCTCTTCAAGCGACTCGCCCGTCTCTACGAATCCGGCTATGCAGCCGTAGAAGTCGGTCTTGAAGTTGCGCGCGTGCACCAGCAGCAGGTCGTCGCCGCGGTTTATGAGCACGATGATAGCCGTGGCGAGCTGCGGCCACACAGTCTTGCCGCAGTTGGGGCATCGCTTCGATATGTCGGTGTCCATCTCCATCGGCGCACCGCATACGCCACAGAAACGAGTGTTGCGGTCCCAGTAGAGTAGCTCCTGCGCCTTGCCAGCCTTCAGATAGAGCGGCAGCGGGAGTTTGTAGAACGATTGGCGCAGTCCGCACATCTCGTAGCGCGGGTCGCCCCCCACCTCGTCGATGGCGAAAGTCTTCACCGGGGTGCCGTCGTCCATAGGTGAAACGTTAAGGATGTGAGTGTCTGATGTCACGCCGATGGGAGGCTGTTCGCCACTCGGAATGGTGTGAGTGCCGTCGGTGCGTCGCTCCAGAAGCACGTCTCCACGACAGAAAACAAACCAGTATGCCATATAATGTGTGTTTTAAAATTGATGTTAGTGCTACAAAGTTACTGCTTTTTCAGTAAAAAAAGAATGAAATCTTGTATAATCCAAAGATTTTTGTACCTTTGCAATCACTAAAACCCTTGTAGGAAGACTGCATTATGATACTATTAATCGTTACGGTATTAATTATTGGTTCTCTTCTGATTGCTACAGAAAAGTACACCAATATCAACAAAGCTGCGGTTGCCATCTTTGTAGGTACACTTGGCTGGATACTCTATGTCTGTTTCGGTGCCGACTTTGTGATGGGGCAGCACGCCGTCGACTATGCTACGTTCCTCGGTGGAGCCGAGTCGTCGTCGGCAGACGTGAAGCAGTTCATAGCCTACAACGTGTTCCTCAAGTATGTAGGCAAGGCTTCAGAGATAGTGCTCTTTTTGCTGGCTACGATGGTTATCGTAGAGATATTGCAGAACAACGGATGCTTCGACTTTATTTCACAGCTGCTGCGCACACGTAGCAGTCAGCGTATGCTGTGGACACTCTCCGTTGTGACGTTCCTCATATCAGCCAACCTCGACAACCTCACCACAACCGTTATGATGCTCACCATTATGCACGATGTCGTGATACGGCAGCGGCAGCGCGTGCTGCTCGGTTGTGCGATAGTGATATCCGCCAACTGTGGCGGTGCGCTCACCGTTATCGGCGATCCTTCGGGCATCGTTCTGTGGAATATGGGTGCCGTCACCGCCTCCAATTTCTCGGCTTCGATGGCTCTGCCCTGTCTCATAGCGTGGCTCGTGCCCATCTTCTGGATAGGCAGACAGCTGCCTACACGCATCGAGACACAATGGATAGTGCTCCCGTATCGTGGCGACGACACACGTCTGAACGTATGGCAGCGCGTCGTGATGCTCTTCGTGGGCATCGGCGGACTATGGTTCATCCCCACGTTCCACAGCATCACGAAACTCAGTCCGTTCCTCGGAGCACTCTGCGTGCTCTGCGTTCTGTGGATAGTGAACGAGATTGTGAACCGCAAGCTGATGAACACCGACGAGATGATACAGCGCCGTGTGCCGCGCGTGTTGCAGTACGGCGTGATACAGATGATGCTCTTCGTGCTCGGCATAATGCTCATCGTAGGTTTCGTTAGAGAGACCGGTGTGGCAGCGTACATGGCGCAGTTAGTTGACCGATACATGAGCAATCTGCTCGTGCTCGGATTTTTCACACAGATGCTCAGTAGCGTGCTCGACAACTTTATGTCGCTCATGACGATGGTGTCGCTGCGCGATGTGGCTGACAGCGTGCAGGCGACAGTGTATGCGCAGAACGGTGCGTTCTGGAAGATGATGGCATACGCCTCGGCGGTAGGTGGCAATATCCTGTGTATCGGAAGCATCACCGGATTGGCGCTGATGAAGATGGAGCGCATACCGCTCGGCTGGTACTTCAGAAATGTAGGCTTGGTGGCATTCGCAGCTGCCACTATAGGACTCGTCGCTATGTACATCATGCTGATGTAAGGCGGGGAGAGCTCGCTATATATATAATAAGGTGAAAAAAGAACCCAAACCAATATAATAATTTGATAACAATGGCAAGAATAAAGACAATCGGTGTGCTCACCTCAGGTGGCGATGCACCGGGAATGAACGCCGCCATCAGAGCGGTGACACGTGCAGGTATTTGTAACGGATATAATATAAAAGGTATCTATCGAGGATACGACGGACTTATCAATGGCGAGATAGAAGACTTCACTACAGAGAACGTGAGCGGCATCATCATGTCGGGCGGTACAATCCTGAAGACAGCACGCTCAAAGGAGTTCATGACCGACGAAGGCAAGGAGAAGGCTTACCAGCAGATGCAGGCACACGGCATCGATGCCCTCGTCGTCATAGGCGGTAACGGCTCGCTCACCGGCGCAATGGAGTTCGCTAAGAAGTACGACGTCTGCTGCATCGGTCTGCCCGGCACAATCGACAACGACCTCTACGGCACCGACTCTACAATCGGATATGACACCACAATGAACACTATCGTAGAGTGTGTAGACCGCATCCGCGACACAGCGCAGAGCCACGAGCGCATCTTCTTCATCGAAGTGATGGGCCGCGACGCAGGCTTCCTCGCACAGAACTCAGCCATCGCAAGCGGCGCTGAGGCTGCCATCATCCCCGAAGACTCTACCGACGTCGACCAGTTGGCACGCTTCATGGAGCGCGGCATACGCAAGTCGAAGAAGAGCTGCATCGTGATTGTGTCTGAAAGCCCGAAGTGCGGCGCTATGTACTACGCAGAGCGCGTGCGCAACGAGTTCCCGCAGTACGACGTGCGCGTGTCTATTCTCGGCCACTTGCAGCGCGGCGGACGCCCGTCGGCACACGACCGCATCCTCGCATCGCGCACCGGCGTTGGCGCTATCGAAGCAATCATGCAGGGACAACGCAACGTGATGATCGGCGTGCGCAACAACGAGATTGTCTACGTGCCGCTGAGCGAGGCTATCCGCAGCGACAAGCCGTTCGACCGCAAACTCATCCAGGTGCTCGACGAACTCAGTATCTAACAATAGTGGTAAAAAACCACCACGGCATTGGTTGATTTGGTGCAAGAAAGTACAATAAATATTAAATAGTTTTTTCAATAACGATATAGTTGTTATATTTGCAGCGGAATTAAAAATTTAAACAAATATAGTATGTCACAACTCAATGGGCACATCTCACAGATTATCGGTCCGGTCATCGACGTTTACTTTGATACGGCTGGTAAGAACGCAGAAGAGGTACTGCCTAAAATACACGAAGCGCTGAAGCTCAAGCGTCCTAACGGACAGGAGCTTATCATTGAGGTTCAGCAGCACATCGGTGAGGACACGGTTCGTTGCGTAGCAATGGACAACACCGACGGTTTGCAACGCGGTTTGGAAGTGGTGCCTACAGGCAACGCTATCCTTATGCCGGCAGGTGAACAAATCAAGGGCCGTATGATGAACGTAATCGGTCAGCCTATTGATGGTATGAGCAAGCTCGATATGGAGGGCGCTTATCCTATCCACCGCGAGGCTCCGAAGTTCGAAGACCTGTCTACACACAAGGAGATGCTCGCTACGGGTATCAAGGTCATCGACCTCCTCGAGCCTTACATGAAGGGTGGTAAGATCGGTCTGTTCGGCGGTGCCGGCGTAGGCAAGACCGTGCTCATCATGGAGCTTATCAACAACATCGCCAAGGGACACAACGGCTACTCGGTGTTCGCCGGCGTAGGCGAGCGTACACGTGAGGGCAACGACCTTATCCGCGACATGCTTGAGTCGGGCGTAATACGCTACGGCGAGAAGTTCAGAAAGGCGATGGAGGAGGGCAAATGGGACCTCTCGCTCGTCGACCCAGAGGAACTAAAGAAGAGTCAGGCGACACTTGTCTACGGACAGATGAACGAGCCGCCAGGAGCACGTGCTTCTGTTGCGCTCTCAGGACTTACCGTGGCAGAGGAGTTCCGCGACCATGGAGGCAAGGACGGCGAAGCAGCCGACATCATGTTCTTCATCGACAACATCTTCCGCTTTACACAGGCAGGTTCTGAGGTGTCGGCTCTGCTCGGCCGTATGCCGTCAGCTGTGGGTTATCAGCCTACACTTGCCAGCGAGATGGGTAAGATGCAGGAGCGCATCACCTCTACAAAGAAGGGTTCTATCACATCTGTACAGGCGGTGTATGTGCCAGCCGACGACTTGACAGACCCTGCTCCAGCCACAACATTTACACACCTCGACGCTACAACCGAGCTCTCGCGTAAGATTACCGAGCTTGGTATCTATCCAGCTGTCGACCCGTTAGGCTCTACATCGCGTATCCTTGACCCGCTCATCGTGGGCAAAGCTCACTACGAGTGTGCACAGCGCGTAAAGCAGATTTTGCAGCGCTACAAGGAGTTGCAGGACATCATCGCCATCCTTGGTATGGACGAACTCTCTGACGAGGACAAGCTCACCGTGAACCGCGCACGTCGCGTTCAGCGCTTCCTCTCACAGCCGTTCGCCGTAGCCGAGCAGTTCACCGGCATACCGGGCGTGATGGTTTCTATCGAGGACACCATCAAGGGCTTCAACATGATTCTCGACGGAGAGGTAGACAACCTGCCAGAGCAGGCATTCCTCAACGTGGGAACCATCGAGGACGCTATTGCTAAGGGTAAGCGACTGCTTGAGGCAGCCAAGGGTTAACATCATCATTAATGTTTTGTATCTATGAGTTTGAATTTGAAAATCGTTTCCCCCGAAAAGGTGGTATTTGACGGAGCTGTGGAGCGCGTTGTCGTTCCCGGCACAAGCGGCGAGTTCGAGATTCTCGTCAACCACGCGCCTATCATCTCCACACTCGAAAAGGGAAGGCTGGTCTATCAAGACTCTGAAGGCAGACACGAACAGATGGTTAACGGCGGTTTCGTAGAAGTGCAGAAGAACAACGTGAATATCTGTGTTGAACTCTGACGAAACGTACAATGACATGTTGAAAGAAGAAATCAAAGGCATCAGTCGCCGATACATACTGCAGTCGCTCTGCATGCTGGCAGTTGTCACGCTGATACCCGCACTGCTCTCATTGCTGACAAACGTAGGCAACCTTACAGTGCCTACCATTGTCGCATTGTCGTTCGCAGTGGTGGTGGAGGCAGTCGATGCTCTCGTATGGGGCAAGGTGCGACAGGCAGGCGACGACGGCTTGCCCACATTCTACACCGCAGTGTCGGGCTTTCGTATGTTGTTGGCATTGGCAACCTTAGTTGTGTGCTACTTCGTGGTAGGTCGTGACGCGATGATGGAGTACTGCTTGGTGTTCATGGGTTACTATTTTGCCATAATGATACACCACTCAGTGTTCTTCGCGCGCATATCAAATTCTCACACATCGTGTGACAATGAAAACAAATAAAATAATGAAACAGATAAGGTCATTAATCGTACTTCTGGTGGTGATGCTCATGCCGCTCGCGGCTAACGCCTCGCATCAGAAAGAGGGACAGATCGACATACCAGAGATGGTTCTTGAGCACCTTTCCGACTCATACGAGTGGCATATCGCTTCGTATGAAGGAAAGAGTCTAAGCATACCATTGCCTATAATTGTACGCAGTTCGGCTACAGGCGACTGGACGCTGTGTACTGCGGAGAATCTGCCCGCCAACTACTTCTTTGACGCTGAGCATCATGGCAAGATCTACGAGAAGATGCCCGACGGCACAAGCGTAAGACCGCTAGACCTGAGCATAACAAAAACCGTAGCACAGATATGGATTGTTGTGTTCGTGCTCATAGCGGTGTTCCTCTATTGTGCACGTTGGTACAAGAACAGAGACGAGAAGAGCGAGGCTCCGAGAGGATTTGTCGGTTTGATGGAGATGTTCGTTATGACTATCTACGATGATGTTATCAAGGCAGCAATCGGCGAGAAACGCTTCAAGCCGTTCGCTCCATACTTGCTCACAGTGTTCTTCTTCATCTTCACAACCAACTTGTTGGGACTTCTCCCGATATTCCCAGGTGGAGCTAACGTGACCGGTAACATCAACATCACGTTCTTCCTCGCTATGTGTACGATGATTGCCATCAACCTGTTCGGCAACAAGGAGTACTGGAAGGATATCTTCTGGCCGCACGTACCGGTGTTTTTGAAGGCTCCGGTGCCGTTGATGCCAGTGATAGAGTTCTTCGGCGTGTTCACAAAGCCGTTTGCCCTCATGGTGCGTCTCTTTGCCAACATGATGGCAGGACACGCAATTATCCTTAGCTTCACTTGCGTCATCTTCCTCGGATGGTCAATGGGCGTTGGTTATGGTATCGGACTGAACACCGTGAGCGTCATCATGATGCTGTTCATGAACATGCTTGAGGTGCTTGTAGCATTCATTCAGGCTTATGTCTTCACGCTGCTGAGTGCGGTCTTCATCGGACTGGCTCAGAAGGACGAGGAGGCAGAGGCTTAAAAGCTTAAGAGAATAAATATTAACAGTAAAAAATAATAATTTAAAAAACTAAAGAACTATGATTATTTCATCACTTTTGGCTGCTGAAGGTCTGGCACAGCTGGGCTGCGGTCTCGGAGCAGGTATTGCAACAATCGGCGCAGGTTTGGGTATTGGTAAGATTGGTAGCAGCGCAATGGATGCTATCGCTCGTCAGCCAGAGGCTACTGGCAAAATCCAGACAAACATGATTCTTACCTCTGCTTTCGTAGAGGGTTGTGCTCTGTTTGCCATCGTAGCTTGCGCCTTCCTTATCAAGTAGGAACAGGTCATCGTGTAAATTATAGCAAATGAATTTTGATACATTACCATCAATACTAACTCCTGAACTCGGACTCCTCTTCTGGATGCTGCTGGCATTCCTGGTGGTCTACTTCGTACTGTCGCGCAAGGGTTTCCCTGCCATTATTGCAATGGTCGACAAGCGCAGCAAGTACATCAACGAGAGTTTGAAGAAGGCAGAACAGGCCGCTTCACAACTCGAGAACATCAAGCAAGAGAGTGAGGCTATGCTTCAGGAAGCACGAGAGAAGCAAGCCTCTATACTGAAAGAGGCTGCTACCACTCGTGATGCTATTGTGGAGAAAGCTCAGGAGAAGGCGCGAGAGGAGAATGCACGCATCCTTAGTGAGGCTAAAGCCGAAATCGAGGCGCAGAAGCAAGCTGCTATCAGCGAGCTCCGCGAGCAAGTAGCCATATTGAGTGTTGAGGTTTCGGAGAAGATTCTCAGAAAGAAGCTCGGCACTGATGCAGCACAGATGGATTATATTAATCAGATGCTTGATGAGGTTACATTAAATAATAAATAAGTGTAGGCTATGGATTTAGGATTAATATCGGTAAGATATGCTCGAGCCTTGCTTAAGGCTGGCATTGAGGCAGGTGTGTCCGACCGTGTGTACAACGATATGCTCACGGTATTGGAAAGCTATGCCAAGGTGCCGCAGTTCAAGGCTACCATAGACAATCCGATGCTGTCGAGACAGCAGAAAGGAGACTTGCTGATAGCTGCGGCAGGTGGCGCTTCATGCGAACTCACACGTACGTTCTTCGGACTCGTACTGAAGGAGGAACGTGAGCGTATCATGCAATTTATAGCTAACTCGTTTATTACGTTGTACAGAAAGCATAACAATCTAATTAGTGCTAAATTAACTACCGCCACAACTCTCGACTCGCAGACAGAGGCTAAGTTGCGTCGGTTGGTAGAAAGTAAGACAAATGGCACTGTTGAGTTTAAGACCAATGTGAAGCCCGAACTCATAGGCGGATTCGTACTCGAGTACGACACCTATCGTATGGACGCAAGCGTGAAGTCGCAGCTCAACACCATATTGTCGCAGCTTAATTAAATAAAGATTAATTTCTATGTCAGATAAAATTAAACCAAGCGAAGTGTCACAGGTGCTCCTCGAGCAGCTTAAAGGCCTTAACAACGGCAACAAGTTCGACGAGGTGGGCACTGTGCTCGAAGTGAGCGATGGCGTAGCGCGTATCTATGGTTTGCGCAACGCTGAAGCCAACGAGCTTCTCGAATTCGAGAACGGCACAATGGCTATCGTGATGAACCTGGAGGAGGACAACGTTGGTTGTGTGCTTCTCGGTTCTACCGACGGCATCAAGGAGGGCATGGTTGTGAAGCGTACAAAGCGTATTGCGTCAATCAACGTGAACGACAATATGCTCGGTCGTGTCATCAATCCTCTTGGTCAGGCCATTGATGGCAAGGGCGAAATCGACCTTACCGACTCTTTTGAGATGCCGCTGGACCGTAAGGCACCTGGTGTGATCTATCGCCAGCCGGTGAAGGAACCGCTGCAGACAGGTTTGAAGTCGGTCGACTCGATGATTCCTATCGGACGCGGTCAGCGTGAGCTTATCATCGGCGACCGTCAGACCGGTAAGACTGCCATTGCTGTCGACACCATCATCAACCAGAAGAGTTTCTACGAGGCTGGTAAGCCCGTATATTGTATATATGTGGCAATCGGACAGAAGGCATCTACCGTTGCGGCTCTTGTTGAGAACTTGAAGCAGCATGGTGCTATGCCTTATACCATCGTTGTTGCGGCTACGGCTGCCGACCCGGCTGCCATGCAGTACTACGCACCGTTCGCCGGTGCGGCTATCGGCGAGTACTTCCGCGACCGTGGCTACTCGGCTCTCGTAGTGTACGACGACCTCTCGAAGCAGGCTGTTGCCTACCGTGAGGTGTCGCTCATCCTGCGCCGTCCTTCTGGACGTGAGGCTTACCCGGGCGACGTGTTCTACCTGCACAGCCGTCTGTTGGAGCGTGCTGCACGCATCAACGACCAGCAGGAGGTGGCAGAGCAGATGAACGACCTTCCGGAATGTATGAAGGGACACGTGAAGGGTGGTGGTTCGCTCACCGCGCTTCCTATCATCGAAACTCAGGCTGGTGACGTGTCGGCTTACATCCCGACCAACGTAATCTCTATCACCGATGGTCAGATCTACCTCGAGAGTGACCTCTTCAACCAGGGCTTCCGTCCTGCCGTTAACGTAGGTATCTCCGTATCACGTGTAGGTGGCTCGGCTCAGATCAAGAGTATGAAGAAGGTTGCCGGTACGCTGAAGATCGATATGGCTCAGTATCGCGAACTTGAGGCATTCTCCAAGTTCTCAAGCGACATGGATGCCGTTACAGCCATGACTATCGACCGCGGACGTAAGAACAACCAGCTCCTCATACAGCCTCAGTATTCACCGATGCCTGTAGGCGAGCAGGTCGCTATCATCTATTGCGGTACGCACGGATTGATGCACGCTGTGCCGGTAGAGAAGGTGCGTGAGTGTCAGGATGCCTTCCTTGAGAAGATGCGCTCTGTTCATCAGGACGTTATCGAAGCACTCGGAAGTGGTAAGCTTGACGATCAACTCACCGCTGTCATCGAACAGACAATGGCAGACATCGCTGGTCAGTATAAAAACTAATTGCTTATGCCGTCGCTCAAAGAGATTAAAAACCGAATATCATCTGTCAACAGCACCCGCAAGATTACGAGTGCGATGAAGATGGTGGCTTCCTCGAAGCTGCATCATGCGCAGACAATGATTGAGAATATGCTTCCTTACGAGACACTCCTGGAACATATCCTCAAGACATTCCTTGCATCGGAGACCGATGCACGCACGGTGCTCAACGAGGTGAGACCGGTGAAGCGCGTGGCATTGGTGGTATATGCGTCTAACAGCAGCCTGTGTGGAGGCTTCAACGCCAACGTTATACGCCTCCTGCAGCACGTTGTAGACGAGTACGCCGAATTGGGCAAGGAGAACATCGTAATCTACCCGATAGGTCGCAAGGTGGCTGAGAAGGCGGTTAAGATGGGGCTTAACGTGGCTGGCGACTTCACTGCGCTTGCCGAGAAGCCCAACGCCAACGACTGCATCACCATAGCGCGCGAGCTGGGCGAGAAGTTTATCAGCGGCGAGTACGACCGCGTAGAGATGATTTACCACCACTTCAAGAGTGCTGGTTCGCAGATTCTCACACGCAAGCCGTTCCTGCCGATTGACATCGAGGAGGAGCTGAAGCGCGACCACGAGCGCGACCTGACATCCAACGTCATTACAAAGAAGGCGCAGGAATACATCAAGCGCAAGGAGGAGGAGAGGACGAGTGAACACAAGGAGGCCGTTCCGCTGAACGACAACTTCCTCGTAGAACCGGACATGAACACCGTGCTCACGAAGCTCATCCCGAAGTACTTGCACCTGATGGTGTACACGGCACTGCTCGACAGCATCGCCAGCGAACACGCCGCACGTATGGTTGCCATGCAGACCGCTACGGACAATGCCGACGAGATTTTGCGCGAGCTCAATCTGCAATACAACAAGAGTCGCCAGCAAGCCATCACGAGCGAGCTGCTCGACATCGTTGGTGGCAGTGTCAACAACTAACGGCGCAAACTCCAGCAAATACTATAATACAGAAAGGAGAAGTCAATCAATGGCTTCTCCTTTCTGTTTTTTGTTTATATATTAAGGCATTACCAGTAGGCTATTGGCTTTTTATGCACGCAAACCGCAGCAATACCATTTATTTTCTGTATATTTGCATGTCAATGCGGGTTTATCTCAATATATAATGACCATTGTATTAGGTTTCTGCCATCCGCACCGACCGATGCAGACATCCGCACCGACCGACGCAGACATCCGCACCGACCGACGCAGACATCCGCACCGACCGACGCAGACGTCCGCACCGACCGACGCAGACGTCCGCACCGACCGACGCGGATGATAAAAATAGGGCTTTAAAACAAAAGAGGTAACTGTTTGATACATCAAACAATTACCTCTTTGTGGAGCTGGTGGGATTCGAACCCACGTCCAAACAGGGAAACCATACGCTTTCTACATGCTTATTCTGGCCTTCGGTTTTCGTGACGCGACAAGCCCCAGACCACCAATCGCGCCCTTATCCTCTAAAACTTCACCCGTGCAGCGAGGCACACACTGGCTATTTCCGATTTACCTGCACCGCTTGACCCTCAGATTCGGAACAACATCCTTGGAGCGATGTCTCGTTCCGCCAAACCTTGTGGCGGAATAAAGCTAATCTACTATACTTCGATTAAGCAGCGAGAGCGTAGTTGTTTTCGCCAATTAAATTTTTGATCACTCTGATTAAGGAGGTAGCCATCGAGACTCCGCATGCTTACGTACCATTTCATCCCGCTGTCAAATCCAGTCAACCCCGAGATGTTATACTTAACTTTGCAAAGTTAGTACAAATGCACGAAACTGCAAAATAAAACTGCAATATTTTACTGTTTTAATAGTTGTCCAAATTTACGATTTCCCAATAGCCCCCCTTGTCTGCGCCATTGCGTTTGATGATACCAGCCTCACGAAGTTTTTTGATTTGCTTTTCAACCCCTCGCGAGCTAATGCCAATTTCCATGGCGATTCCTGCTGCTGATATTTTGGGGTTCTGTTTAATTAGTTCGAGTATTTTCTCCGAACTATTTGAAGTTTTCTCCGAACTTCCAGTGCTTTTCTCCGAACCAAAACCAACCGTTTCTATACTTTCCTCCGAACTACTCAGAGATGTTCCCGAACTTTCAGACTTTGTTCTCGAACTATCTGAACACCCTTCATGTATCGGAATAGTAACCAAGAAAGTCAGGCGATCATCTGTCGTTTCAAAGATGGCGCGTGGTGACCCATTCTCTGCCAGTTTCGCTTGAATTGTTGGAACACCGGTTGAGCGACCTTCTGTAAGGTCGAGTTCTTTCAAGAAGTCGCCTAACCTTCGATTTCGGTAGCGACGGCTTTTCAGCATATCGCCTTTTGCAATATCTTCTTTGGAGATACTTCTATCTGGACCAGGACAATTAAGTATAGATATTCCGCTCGGCTCAATGGTTATCTCTATTGGTTCATGCTGTAAAAAATCTCTATGATATACGGAGTTTACAACAGCTTCCTCAATAGCATCGTATGGATAAGTGCCCCTATGAATTATATAGGCTAGGTATCTTGGTTTTGAACTCAACGAGTCTTCCGTCTTCTAACTCGCCATCAACATGGTCGTTTTTGCATAGGTGTAATTTTGTTAAATCTATCATATTTCTTTTTATTGGTGGTACATTTTATTGAACTAATAATAATGTTTCTTATTTCACAAAGTTATAATAAACAGCATATTAAGCCTATTATTAAAGATAAAAGCGTGGTTTAAATAAGCTACCATATAGACATTTTCTCAAAAGGATTATCGCTTTTGTTCTTTTTCTGAGTTCGTGTATTTTTTAATCCACTTTCTGTTTCTTTTAATTGCTTTTTTAACTCACAAACAAGATTTTCCAACTCTTTGTTATTCTTTTCAAGTGAGTCAACATGATTCTTGTTTTTTATGTTTTGAAGAAAAATGAATTGGTAGTTTCCTTCGGCTTCATCCAATGCATTTTCTAACATTGCCAGTTGCTCATTCTGCTTGTCTATTGTCAAAGATTTATTATTAATTGCAGACTCAAAATCCTTCTGTTTCAGTTTCTTTTCTTCTTCCAATTTGAAAACCATCTTGTTTATTTGCTCCTTGGCTTTTATTGCTTCTTGCTTTTTCTCTCTTTCTTCTTCCAGTTTGTTTTTAGCATAATTTAGCCTACCAATTAAATTTTTTCTTTCTTTTTGTGATTCTGTTTTATACTTTTTTAATTGAGCCACATTATCATTTAATGCTTCTAATTCTCTGAAATATTCTTTTCTTTTTTCTTCTAATTCTTTTTTTACAACGCACAATTCCTCTTGTAACTTATCTTTATCTTTCTTTAATTCTTTCCGAAATATAGATTTCTGAAGTTCTAAATCACAAAGGTGTTTCTTCAAACTTTCTGCTTCATTTTCCAATCTTGTCATATTATTATTTTTTTCTACTAACATTAGTGTCAAAATAACAACTGCAATAAGGGTTATAAAAAATAGTATTGGTAATGACATATATAGTTTCTATTTGTTTAATCTTTTAAAAGATGACCACTTAGAATATAATAATCCAGTTTCTCCTTATCAATGCCGAATACACGGACAATCATATAAGAGCAAGAGTCATCCATATCACATTCTTCAATCATGGATAGTTCTCGGTAGGATATTGGCATGTTTTCTTGAGATGATTTGTCACGTGTTGTGGCTTTCACCTCTAAATACACTTTTACACCATTTCTTGTGACAAAAGAAATGTCATTCTTTTCATAGTTCGATTTGCAGAAATAGGTTTTCCCATTCAATGAAATCTTTTGTTCATAATCTTCTTCTGTTGAGATAGAAGGACAAACAGGATTATATCCCATTGCTATTAATTTTTCGTATACAAGAATTTCACCTTTAAATCCTGTCTTCACATTACGTTCTTGTTCACTTATACTTGGATTATACCCACCTAACGTAGTCTGAATAGTACCACTATCTTGTTGCTTGTCTTCTTCCAATAAAGATGTATCATACCCTTTGTCTTCAAGGTTTTGGCGAATACCTTCATAGTTTTCTATTAACATTATGAAGAGTTCACGCTCCTTATCTTTTATGCCAAGGTATTTACAAAGCGGTGTCAACAATGGTTCTATATTAGCAGGTCTTAAACTACCGGTATAATAAAACTCATTTTTGTTACCAAATGTATTTTTCTCTATGGTGTCATTATTGTTTCCGTATGTCAGCCGTATTTCTTCGCAATGATAGAAATGGGTGTTGGTTAAAAGGGTTTGTAAGTCATGCTTCTTTTCTTTGTAAGATGTTTCTTCGACCTTTTCACCTAAAGCTACAATCGTAAGTGGTGATATAATACTCTTAAGTATGTCTTTTAGTTCTTTTGCTTCCTTTTGGTCTTTAAATGAAGGCTTGATATTTCTTTCAGTAATTACTCTCACACCCATTAAGGATAGTAAACTTATTACCTTCTCCCGATTAGAAGGTGAACCGATGTATACACGATTCTCTGAACTGAATCCATCTAATATAATGTGGCTTAGGTCTTTTGGAAACTTGAATGTCAAATCTTTTGAAAGAATTTTATTTTTCTTAGACCATTCTTTTATTTGTTCTTTTTTGGCTGGGGATGTAAGGCTGTCTAAATCAACCAACCTTTGGTATATTTTTGATATACGTTCTTTATTTTGTTCTGCATTATCTTCGTCTTTCGAGATTTCGGTTAGTATAGTAAGATAATCTTCTAATTGTAGAATGTTGCGTAAATGCAAAACTTCATTCCAACTTTCGTGAATAGAGTTGTTTAAGTTGATGACTGGCAAATATTTGTCAGCTATTTCTTTAATGTCATCAGTGTTACATAGTATTTGATTGGAAGGTAAGCATCTTCCGTCAGTTGTAGGGAATAACTGATAATTGTCCAATGCCCAATCAATGAAGCTTACTTCTTTTAAGTCTGCAAAACTCTTGGATACATGCCAAAAACCAGCACAACCATAGACTACATCTTTATCATGTCTAAATGGTTTTGAGAAAATGGTAGACCAAATTATAGAAAGTAAGTTATTGCTGCAATCATTTGTTAGAACAAAAGGTGCGTAAAATACATTAAGATGTGTAAAACTATAATAGAAATGAGTTCCCCATGAGCCGACATTATATTCTTTTTCAAATTTGTCTTTAACCTTTTGGAGAAATTTAATATCTTCGGTTTCATCAAATCTAATGAACCTCAATTCTAATGTGCTGTTAATACCTAACTTCAAAAGAAATAAATTCCACTCACTTATATTATCTTCGTCTTCACAATAGTCTTCTGATACAAAGATGTCTCCATTATAATAGGGTTCAATGTCAATGTCAGGTTTGTATTTAGAACCTAAATACAAATCAGATGCATATTCTAAATTGCCATGTTTTGTTAGAAATTTTAATCTTGACAAATAATAATCGCCTATTTCATCAAATATATTATGATTAAGATTGCTTTCAAACAAGAAACGAGTTACTTCTATACTATTTTCTTTTGTAATATAGCCGCTTTTACAGATAACATTTTGAATGAATGTAATGTCAGAAAGCTCTTCTACCCCAAGTTGTGAAACCCAATTAAACTCCTGTTTATTATTCTCAAGGTGTTCATTTACGATATTGTGTAAAAAGATGGCATCTTCAGCCAATTCATTACGTTCTTTATATTGTGAAGGGAAGAACAAGTCATGAGGACAACTAAGATTTCCTTCTTCATCGAGTAAAAAACGAGTGTCTTGCAGAACTGTAATCAGTTCCTCTTGCTCACTACGATTTTGTAAATAATACTCAAATAAGAAATCTATAAGTTTAACGTCAAGACATGGATCAATGTTATCGAATGCTTTTTCATCTTCAAAAAGTGCTTTTAATTTTTGTTTGTCAAAGATAAAAACTCCGTAGTCCTCCAACAATTTAAAGCCTTTCCATACAGGATTGATGAAGTCTTTTTCGGAAAAATCCTTATTGTAGGTTCTATTTATATGGGTTGTAAGCAATTTCTTTGAAATGGCTTCAGACATTCCCATTTTATCCATGACAGCAGATGATGCAAGAACTTTCGATTTAGCATTATTCGCTCTTGGAATAAAAGCAATATCATTGATAGCTTTTACCATTTCAGTAGCAAATGTTTCTTCTAATGCATTGTTGCTACCATAAGATTTCTTTGGCAATACTTCGTAATAGTTACTGAATGTGGATGATATTTCTTTCATCCAATTCAAATATTCAGAAGGTATTTTTGAAAAGATTAGTTTGTTCCATTCTGAATCTTTATGTAATTGCTGACGGCCAGCATCAGTAATGAAATTTGCATTCACCAAGAATGGAAAACCTTCATTTCCAAATTTAAATGAAGTAGGAAGATATGTATAAATAACAGCATTCTCTTTATCCAAACTCTTTATTTTACTATTATTGTCTATTTGAATAGCAAACGAAAGGTCGAATGTTTTTGCATCTTTCAATTTCTGAGGAGTATTTATATCTGCTTTGATATCACTATAAAGTTCTTTTGGAATCTCTACTTCTGGATTCGTGTATGTTAGCCATCTACTGTCTTCCTTTCCGTTAGAAGAAAGTATAACAATGTTGTCATTACATTTTTTATTTACATTTGCTAAAATATCGTTATTAGAAACAAATGTCATTTGAATGTTTTTACATCTGAGGAAAAGTAAGAACTGACTGTTCGAAAGAAGTTTTACAATCTTATTTTCCAGTGATGATGTGTTTGTTATCTTTATATATGTAATGACATTATAATTAGATGTATCAAGAGATATAGGTTCATTTGCTTCTATTGGAATAATTTGCCATGGCATCAGATATACCTTTTCATCACTTTTTATGCCATATTCTTTTTTCCAGTTGCGTTCCCAAAAGCCCTCCCAATATTGTTTATCGAACATAAAACTATACTCGCCAGTCTTTATTGTCACACAAGTAGAACGCATAAAAACGGACTTAAAGCCAATGCCTTTATACCCTATCTTTTTCGTGTCTTTTGCCTTATTTCCGTTACCTATATCGCAAATGCCTTCAATGTCTCTTTGTGAAAAAGTTGCTCCATTATGCATGAATACCAAATAATCTCCTTCTATCATAATCTTGATAGTTAAGGTTTCATTTGTCATTTCATCGTATGAATCTACGGCATTTTGTAATAGCTCAAAAATAAAGCGTTCTTCTTCCGTATAAATACCAGATGACAATTGCATAAGCCCTTGCTCAACTGTTGTTGCTACATCGGGGTTGGTATTTAGTGTGTAGCGTTCTGCTAATTTCTTTAATAGTATATTTGACATATATTGAATGTAGTTATTTATACTTTTCCATCGCCTCCTTCGGCACATACGCCGTAGCCACCAAACACCCGTCGAACAACTCCACAACAACGCGCTGCTGCCCTGCAATTCTTGCCACTCTTCCATGAACACCCTTGAATTCACCTTCTGTTACAACTACGTTATCACCTAGTTTAAACTGGATGCTGTTGGAAGTAACAGGGATGATGTGCGGATTCTTGATGGAGGTGAGGCGGATGAAGTTGTTCATGGCTTCATCTCGGATTATGAGTGGTGGATTGCGGTTGGGATTGTCTTGAAGATGGATGGTATGGTTAAAGTAGTAGCTGAGTAACGATCTGCTTTCATTTGCAACAACCTTGTTGTCGTGGAGCAAAGTTTCAACTTGCTCTGCTGTTGCATATACAAAGATGAATGAGGGGAGGAGTGGGATGGGGATGATTCGCTTCTTGCCTTGCTTCCTTACTTCTTTATATCGCAAAGGAACATAGCATTCCATTCCTTTTGCCTCTACATAGGTCTTGGCTTTGTCAATGCGTCCATACGAAACGCGTAGCACGAACCATAGCTTGTTTCCGTTAGGCACATTCTCTACCGACACCCCATTCCTGATATCATCAGAAGTGGAGGGCGTGCGGGAGGTAAGTCCAGCACTTGGACACGATAAGCCAGTGTCGGTTGGCTGCCCATTATACAATGAAGCGTCTGCCTTTGGAGACAGGTTGGTAGTATCTTCCAATGTTGTTCAGAGGTTAGATTAAAACCAATAGACTTATTCTTGATGGAATTGTCATAATTAGACTACAAAGATATGAAAACTTAACAATATTAAAAAAAGAAAACAAGGAAAATATTTGTGTTGTGGAGTTCTTTAATTTATTAGGGCTGTTGGTGGCTGACTGATAGCGACTCATCTGCAAGACCATATACGAAACATCAAACGTTTTTTGGCATAGTCGCCAATAGTAAGAATCTTATAGGTATGCGAACCTATACCTATAGGCGGAGTGCCTTTATAAATATTACTGACCGCTGGAATGTGTACCTTTGTTCATGGTTGCTTGAATTGATATTTGCAATAAACAAGGGTAACTAAAAAGGCTGGATTCTTCGTGATGGAATCCAGCCCTAATTATTTTGCTCAAAATATCTTAGCATACAGCAATAAGAAGTTATGCATGACAGCAATATCCTGTTATATACTGCAGAATGTAAATATTGTTTGTCTTCTTACATCCTCATTATTCTTCTCTTATTACCACTGTCACGCCGCGTGCAGCCTGCGCTCCCATTACCAGTGCCTGCTCTATGTCGGCAGTCTTTGATGGTCCAGAGATGAATGTGCCGAGTCCGGTTTCTGGCATGCAGATGCGGTTGTATGCCTCGTGCATGTTGTTCACGATGCCACTCTTCGGGAGGACGATGACCAGATATTCGCTGATGAAGCATACTGCTTTCTCCTTCATGTCCTGCGGAATCCAGACGCAACCATTCTCCGCCACTCCAATCTGTCCGTACACCACTCCTACGTCGGTGCCGTTAAGGTCTTGCGCCTCTGCCACGGTGTCGGGATTGATGGTGGCGATGGTGAGTTCTGCGATGTTAGAGGCGATGGTCTTTGCCTCTGGATAGGCGTTTCTTACGATGTCGTCGAGCTTTTCGTTCGGCTTAGCCATCACCACTTTGCTGCCCACCGACATGCTCATATCCACAAACTGCTTTATCGTGTCGTCGTACGATATGCCGTCTATCGGTGTGTTGGGCATCGGATACTGTTCGTGTGTGTTGCGTCGCAACTTCTCCAATAGTTCGTCTTTGTATGTCATTGTTCTTTCTGTTCGTTTTGGTTCAGCTTTCCTTTCTTCCACATTGTCTGGAACGACTCATTCGCAAATTTCGGTATTGCGTGTCCCACGCCCCACGGATTGAGTGAGCGTATGTGCGTAAGGCTGTCAGGTATGAGGTTGGCAAGAGGAGCCAGACGCAAGGCTGAAGAATAGAGTAGGGGATGATTGAAGAGCTCTTCCATTCCCTTTGACATGCACTTCTTCATCGTGTTCGCCTTGTGCAGCGAGTCGAGTTTCTGTCTCCACATATAGACCTGCGAACCGGGGTTCACCTTAGCCGGGCATACGTTGTCGCATGAGAGGCAGAGCGTGCAAGCGCTGACGTTGTCGCTGTAGCGTGACGCATCGTGCAGCATACCAAGGTTGATGCCGATAGGTCCGGGGATGAAGTAGGTGTATGAGTAGCCACCCGAGCGGCGGTATACGGGGCAGGTGTTCATGCAGGCTCCGCAGCGAATGCACTTCAGCGTTTCCCAATGCTCGTCGTTGGCAAGGATGTCGCTTCGTCCGTTGTCCACGAGGATGACGTGCATCTCCGCTCCCGGTCTTGCCTGACGGAAGTGTGAGGTGTATGCCGTTGTGGGCTGTCCGGTAGCAGAGCGGCAGAGCAGTCGCTGGAATACGGCGAGCGACTTGTAGTCGGGCACAATCTTCTCTATTCCCATTGCCACGAGATGTAGCTTGGGCATTGATGTTGACATGTCGGCGTTGCCCTCGTTGGTGCAAACCACGATATCGCCGGTCTTTGCCACGCCGAAATTGCATCCTGTCATTCCTGCTCCTGCTTCCATAAACTGGTTGCGCAGATGCTTGCGTGCGCATTGCGTAAGGTATGTCGGGTCGTAATTGCCTTTCTCCGTGCTGATGCCTTTCTCCTCGAACATCTGTCCCACCTCTTCTCGCTTTAGGTGTATGGCAGGCATTACGATGTGGCTCGGTTTCTGATGTAGCAGTTGCAGTATGCGTTCGCCAAGATCGGTCTCCACGACGTCGATGCCGTGATTCTCAAGGAACGGGTTCATGGCACACTCCTCGGTAAGCATCGACTTGCTTTTCACCATCTTCTTTACGCCATGACTTTGCAGTATGTCGAGCACGATGTTGTTAAAGTCGTTGGCGTCTTTAGCCCAATGCACAATGACACCACGGCTCTCCAGTTGCGTGCTGAACTCCTCCAGATAGTCAGCCAAGTGCGTTACGGTGTGCTGTTTTATCTGGCTGGCATGTTCGCGCAGCTCCTCCCATTCTGGCAACCCTGACGCCATGTTGTCGCGTTTTTGTCTTAGCGACCAGAAGGTGGCGTCGTGCCATGTGGTCTTTGCTCTGTTGTCGTTGAAGCGTCGTGCCGCTTCTGAATGTATTGTGCTCATAGTCCTGCTGCTAATATTTCTACCACGTGTATGAACTTTATAGGCTTGTTCTCCTTCTTGGCAATGCCCTGCATGTGCATAAGGCATGACGAGTCGGGACCGGTGATGTATTCCGCTCCCGTAGCCATGTGACGTTCTATCTTGTCCTCTCCCATGCGTTTCGACACGTCCGGCTCTTCTACGGAGAACATACCTCCGAATCCGCAGCACTCGTCTTTTCTCTCCGGCTCACGGATGGTGATGCCGTCCACGAGTTTAAGCAAGTCGATAATCTTGTTGAACTGCGGCATTTGTCTTTCTGAGGGCGACGACAGTCCCAGTTCGCGTACGCCGTGACACGAGTTATGTACGCTGACTATGTGCGGGAAGTGAGCCTTGAGGCTTGTTGGTTTTACGACGTCGTGTAGAAACTCTACCACGTCCATTGTCTTCTTTGACGTGAGACATTCGTGATTGCCATTGGCAAGTCGTGGATGATAAAACTTGACAAAAGCCGCGCACGATGCCGATGGTGCAACTACGTAGTCGAACTCCTTGAAGAGGTCGTCGAAGTGTCGTGAGATGTCCGTAGCCATCTTCTCAAAGCCTGCGTTTGCCATAGGTTGTCCGCAGCAAGTCTGCTTGAGAGGGTAGGTGACGTCGAGTCCGAGACTTGTCAGGAGCTTGTACGTTGCCACTCCCACTTCCGGATACAATGCATCGACGTAACATGGAATAAACAATCCTATCTTCATAATGTCTTTAAAACCCTATTAGCGTGTAAAAAGTGTTCTTCTTTTTTGTTGTTTTTATTTGTTGGCAAAAGTAATAATAAAAAATGAAAATGTTTATCCGTTATTATTTATTAAAAGTTAATTTTACAGTGTAGCGAATGATTGGCTATTTTTTCAGTAATGAAGAATATCGCAACGATAGAATTTATCTATAAAAGTATAGTTGGTGTCTTTGGTATATCTATAATAAAAGCGTTATCTTTGTACGCGAAATCGAAACACCAATTTAAAGAACAAGGAAAACAATATGGAAACGAGAAAAGAAATAGCGGCAGAAAAGAAACGTTGCGGTTCACATAATTGCACACAGGCTGTGCTTTGCACCTACCACGATTTCACCGGAATGGAAGAAGAAACCATTAAGAATGCGGGCAATGCCTTTGCGGCTGGTATGGGTAATATGGATGGAACTTGTGGCGCCCTCGTTGGAGCTGGCATCGTACTCGGACTTGCCACTAAGGACAAGGCAAAGTCTATCAAGGGCATGAGGCAAATTATGGATAAATTTAAGCAGCGCAATGGTGCCACACAATGCAAGCTGCTAAAAGGTGTGGGCACAGGAAAGGTGCTTCGCGAATGTCCACTTTGCGTGGCTGACGCATCTGAATTTCTGGAAGAAATACTGGAAAAGGAAGGCTGCTGGAAGTAAGCTGTAGAATCTATACGACATTCTTATATATCAAACCATTATACCCAACAACGACATGGCTAAGTATAAAGCAATTAACGAGCAGGACCGCTGCGTGGCATGTGGTCAATGGGAATACCGCTACTAAGCAATACGGTTGCATTGGAATGGCGTGCTGTTGGCACTACTTTACAAAGTTATACAATTTCGTGGAATGAAAAAGCATTCTTGTTGATTTTTTTTTTCGTTTACACGGATATTATTCGTATATTTGCAACCTATTTTTAAAATCAAGATAACCTATAAATGTCAAAAAGATTTCTAACCCTCGCTGCAATGTTCATGCTTGCAGCCTCTGCTTTCGCCGTGCCGGCGAAGCGTGTGAAGCGTCAGGTGCAGCAGCCTGATGGCTCCGTGCTCACAGTGATGTTGCGCGGCGACGAGAATTTCCATTACACAAGTACAGAAGATGGTCAGCCGTTGGTGCAACGTGCTGATGGTGCATATTGCTATGCTACGCTCGATAGCAACGGTAAGTTGACTGCGTCTGCGCAGGTGGCTCACGACGTTGAGAGTCGTGGTGCTGCAGAGTTGTCGTTCTTGAACTACTACACTGCCGAATCGCAGAAGGTGCGTTCGCTCGGTATGGAGCGTGCTAAGCAGCGTAACGCTCGCCGCATGGCTCGCCTCGCTAATCGTGGCGTGGTTGATGCTTCTGGCAAGCCGGTGCGCAGGGTTATGGCTGGTGCTACTGGTGGCGAAGGTATCGGCGTCACGGGTAAGCGTAAGGGTCTTGTAATCCTCGTGAACTTTAAGGATAAGAAGATGCAGTCGAAGCACACTCAGGCTGAGTGGAACGACTATTTCAACAAGGTTGGCTATAATAAATATGGTAACAATGGCTCTGTTCACGACTATTTCTATGCGCAAAGCTATGGCAAGTTAGACCTTGAGTTCGACGTAATAGGTCCGGTTACAGTGTCGAAGAACATGGCATCATACGGTGCTAATGATGCTCAGGGCAATGATATTGACCCTGCCGGCATGATTAAGGAGGCTTGCGAATTGGCTTATGCTAAGGAGAAGATGGATATGTCGCAGTACGACTGGGATGGCGATGGTGCTGTCGACCAGGTGTACGTGATTTATGCTGGCTATGGTGAGGCTGCAGGTGGTGAAGCGAATACCATTTGGCCTCACGAGTGGGACATACAAGGTGGAGGTTACAGCCTTGTGCTTGGCGGTCAGCGCATCCGTACATACGCTTGTTCGTCGGAGCTGAATGGCGGCAATGGCACAGATATCAGCGGTATTGGTACTGCTTGTCACGAATTCAGCCATTGTATGGGCATCCCCGACTTCTACGACACTTCAGGAGACAGCTTCGGTATGGACGCATGGGACTTGATGGACTATGGTTCGTATGGCGGTGATGGTTATGAGCCTACTGGATATAACACTTACGAGAAGTGGGTGAGTGGTTGGATTGAGCCTACTATCCTCACCGCTCCTTGTTACATAAAGAATATGAAGCCGCTGAGCGATGCTCCGGAGGCGTGCGTTGTGTTCAACGAAGCGAACAAGAACGAATACTATATCTTCGAGAACCGCCAGCTGAAGGGCACCGACGTTGCTCTGCCTAACCACGGTATGCTTGTCATACACGTCGACTACGACCAGAAGGTGTGGTTTGACAATGAGGTGAACAACACGTCTAACCACCAGCGCTTCACTGTTGTGCCTGCCGACAATAAACTTACATCGGAGACAGTAACCGGCGACACATACCCTGGCACTACAAAGTCGACTGAGCTGACCGACACATCGAAGCCGGCTGCCACACTGTTCAACGCTAATAGCGACGGACGCAAGTTCCTCGGCAAGCCGGTGACAGAAATCACGGAGAAGGATGGTCTTATCTCGTTCACATTTATGGGCGGTGTTAATCTCGATGCACCACAGCCGAAGGTGATGAACATGACCGAGACATCGTTCACCGGCGGTTGGAACGCTGTAGATGGAGCCGAAAGCTACACTGTAGAACTGCGCGAGAAGAGCAATCTGCCTTCTGTAGATGAGGCTGTTAAACTGAGCGAAGACCTCAGCAAATGGGGCGAGAAACTTGCAGTAGAGGGCACAATCGATATTTCTGCCGACCTTGATAGCAAGATGCAGAATAAGGGTTGGACAGGAGATAAGGTGTTCGAGTGTCCGGGTTGTGCAAAGATTGGTACTGCGAAGAAGCAGGGCAACCTCACTTCACCTCTCATTACCGACAACTCTTCGGCAAGTGTAACCGTTCGTCTCTCTGCAAGCGCATACGGCAAGGATGCTACTGATGTTACAGTGTCGCTCCTCGATAACGATGATGCAACAATCGCTGAGCAGACAATAAAAATGGACGGCACAATGGCTACAATCGTACTCGATAATGCCGACATGAAAGACTACAAGGTAATGGTGCAGCCGAAGAAGCGTGGCTATATCTACTTTGTAGGTATCTATGACGGCAACTACTCGGCTGAGGACTTCCTGAGCATGAACGTCGCTCCGAAGACAGCAATGAAGGCGGCTGCACAGCGTTTCACGGGTATAAAGACTACTTCGTATAAGTTCGATAAGCTCACAGCCGGCATTACATATCAGTGGCGTGTGTGCGCCGTAGCCGGCGACGCAATGTCGAAATGGAGTGCTTGGCAGACTGCCGACCTCAGCACTTGGAGTGGCATCAACGGCGTGACGGAGAGTGCAGCACAGCTCGCTGCCGGCGACCTCGTAAAGGTTTACTCTTCTGTGGGCACAGCTCTCGGCACTATGACTTACGGCGACTTCTGCCGCATGGCGCTGCCTGCTGGTGTTTATGTAGTGAAGAGTGCAAAGACTACACTTAAGGTGACAAAGTAAGAAGCTTTATAGGGGGGCGTAATCGCCCCATAAAGTGGAATGTATAGTGATACAAAAAAGCCTGTTGGAGCAATGCTTCAACAGGCTTTTTTGTATCTTATTTGTATCTTATAAGGTTGTGTTACTAAAGAGACTATAATCTTTAGAACTCGCTATGCGATTTACTTAACGATGATTTCGTCGGTGAAGAGCCAACCGCCATCCTCTGTTGTGCTACCCTGCACACGGATGTAGCGTGTCTTTGCATTGCCCTTCCACGCAAGGTTGCGGAAGCCGAGCTGAATGTCGCGGTCTACTTCCGACTTCTTATTATACACCTCGGTGAAGTTCTGACCGTCCTCGCTGAACGAAATCTTGTACTCCGACGGGAAGAACACCCATGCACCGTAAGCCTGCATGAAGTCGGCAGCTACGGTAGAGATCTTCTGTACCTTGCCGAGGTCGATAGTAAGGTCGAGGCAGTAGCCCTTGTTGCCGAGGAAACCCTGCCACTTCTGGTCGCCGTATGTCCATCCACCGTGCTGTCCGTCGACGAGAGTCTTGTCGCCCTGCGCCTTGTACTTGTCCTCGTAGCGGTGGTTGAAGGTGATGTTGCAACCTATCGCCTTGTGCTTTGTGGTCTTGAACGACTCTGGACGTTCGCCGCGTTCCTTCTTCAAGTCGAAGGTGTTCACACCTTGCTTGTGCAGACGCTCGCACTCTACGATTGCACGCTTGCGGAACTCAGGATAATCCTTTTTCTTTGTACCGTTCCATCCAATCTCGGCGATGGCGAGCGCACGCGGATAGAGCATATACTCTACGTGCTCTGCTGTAGGCACGTATTCGGTCCAGAGGTTAGCCTGCACGCCAGTAATCTTGTTGCGTACTTCCTCGGGCAGTGTGCCACCAGGAACGTAGCTGTACACCTTTTCGAGTGGGAGAAAACCACCGATAGCCTCGGGCTGAGTGTCGGGAGCATCCTGATAGTAGTCGAGATACCAGTAGCCGCTGGGCGAGAGCACCACGTCGTAGCCATGGTCGATAGCCTCCTGCGCCTTTTCAAGACCGCGCCACACCATCACGGTGGTGTTCTTGGCGAGGTTGCCGGCTATCACCTCGTCCCAACCCACGAGCTGTCGACCGTGGTCGGTGAGGAACTTGCCAAAGTGAGCGATGAGGTGCGCCTGCAGACCATCCTTGTCTGTGCCGAGCTCCTTCATCTTCTGCTGGCAGAGCGGACAAGAAGGCCATGAAGCCTTGTCTGCCTCGTCGCCACCGACGTGGATGTATTTCGATGGGAAGATGTCCATCACCTCTTTCAGTACGTTCTCGAGGAAGTCGTATGTAGCCACGCTGCCCGGGCAGAAGTCCATCTGCTTGTAGGGTTCGTGCGTGCAAGAGAGCTCCGGGTAAGCGGTGAGTACCTCTGCCGAGTGGCCCGGCATCTCAATCTCGGGCACGATGGTGATGCCACGCTCCGCAGCGTACTTCACGAGGTCGCGCAGCTCGTCCTGAGTATAGTAGCCACCATATGCGCCCTCTTCGCCTTCATTCTTGTACTTGCATCCGAGTTTGCTCCACTCCTTCCATGTCTTTCCTTCGCGCCATGCAGCAATACTGGTAAGGCGAGGGTAGCGTTTTATCTCGATGCGCCAGCCTGCAGCGTCAGTGAGGTGGAGGTGGAGGCGGTTGAACTTATACTGTGCCATCACGTCAATCTGCTTCTTGAGGAAGGAGATTGGCTGGAAGTGGCGTGACACGTCGAGCATCAGCGAGCGCCACTTGAATGCGGGAGCATCATGAACGTCGCACGCCATGATGCCAGTCTTCTGCTTCAGCTGCTCTATGGTCTGCCAGGCGAAGCGGAAGCCGTCGGCAGAAGCGGCACTGATGAGCAGTGTGTCCTTAGTGATGTGGAGGTTGTAAGCCTCGGGCGACGTAGCGTTGGCGAGGCGTGTGAAGCGTACCACCTGCTGAGCGTTGTTGTCAGCCTTTGCTGACCACTGCTTCGAGTAGATGTTCTCTGCATCCGCGCCAACCTCGTTGATGAGTTTCACCTTTGTTGTTGCGGTGCTGAACGCGCCCTTGCCTGCATTGAACGACTGCGGCTTTGGTAGCAACGACTGTGCCGATGCAGCTTGAGCGGTAATCATGCAGCCGAAGAGTAGGGCTGCTAATGGTTTGTTTGTCATTTTATAGTTATCAGTTTTTAAATTAGTATCTTTAAGTGTTCTCCTGCGTGTTTCTTGCAAGAAACACGCAGGCTTATCTGTCTATGAAGTAGGCAGCGAACGCCAATGCTATCATTATAATAGCAATGGTGAACACCACGATGTATGCAACTTTTGCGTACAGCTTCTTTCTTTGTATAGCCTTTAGGCTTTGTTCACGAAAAGTGTCAATGCCATCTTTCTTATGGCTATGTCTATGCTTATACTTGTGTTCCTGCATAATGCGAGTATATGTTAACAGCTTGTGTCGTTTGATAAATCTGAATAGAGGAGAGTGATTTAGAACTTCACGTCGAGCTGAAGGTCGAACATGTTATAGTTCGACTTATTCAGGCTACGGTCGTTGACGCGAGCATATTCTGCTGCAATCATTACGTGCTTGCCAATCCAGTAGTTGGCACCAATCTCGTACTGAGTCTTCGATGTGTGCCAATCGGCTTGCGGACGGTAGAGGTCGTAGCGAGCCTTTGCATAGAGTTTCTTGCTGATAACTGGCGCAATCATGAGCGCGTAGAAGCCGTCAGCCTTGTCACCTGCAGCGTAGTTGATGGTGCAGTCGGTTTCCTTGCCAGAAGCGTTTGAGGTCTTGAAGCCGTAGCCCTGACTGTGGATATACTCCGAACGCACGGTCCAATCGTGGGCTGCATATTCGGCGCTGATGGCATAGCGGTTCTTCTCAAGCGAGCGCACACCGTTCTTAGCTACAGCGTTTCCGTTAGCGTCTACCTCAGTCCATGTGCCCTTGCGAGCATACGAACCGGTCCATCCGAAGGCACCGATGCGCAGACCCTTCACGGGAGCAACCCATACGCCGCCGATGATGTCCTTGCGCTGGTCGACATCCTTCATGTTAGTGCCCTGACCATTGAACACGCCCACCTGATAGTGGAGGTAGTGGTGTCCGTCGTTAGCCTTGAGCAGGTCGCCCTGCAGCTGCACGCCGATGTCGCGTCCGTTGCTTGAGTGTTCGCCGTTGCGGTCGCTGAAGCCAGCGAGCTTAAGCACGTTCTGCGAGTAGCTCATAAAGCCCTGCGTAATGGGGTGCATGGGGTTCTCGAAGGTGAACGGACGCTTGAACTGACCTGCCTTCACCTTGAACGCATCGTACTTTTGCCACTCGGCGAAGGCATCGACCATACGTGGTGCCACGGTGAGGTTAGAGGTATTGCCGTTCACCTGCAACTGCGCCTTCCAGTAGAAGTCCTTTGCTACGCGTCCTTCGAGTGCCATACGCACCATACGGATGTTGAACGAGTTGATGTCCTTTTCGCCTTTGTTGCTTTCCTTGTCGCTGTACTGATACTGCGACATGATGTAGCCGCTGAACTTGATGTCGCTAAGCACCTTCAGCTTCGCTTCTTTCTCTTGTGCTGACACACTGCCGAAAGCGAGAGCGGCGAGTGCGAGAGTTGCTAATGTTTTCATTATGAGTTTTGAATTTTGAGTTTTGAATTGTTCTTTTGGAAGAAAAACTTACGGCTTTTCTTCCAAAAGAACTACGTTCTCTACGTGTGGCGTATGCGGGAACATATCTACCGGCTGCACCGCCATCACTTTGTATGCCACGTCGAGCGCCTGGAGGTCGCGTGCCTGCGTAGACGGGTTGCAGCTTACGTAGACGATGCGCTTCGGGTGGGCGCGCAGGATAGTGTCTATCACGTCCTGGTGCATACCGGCGCGTGGTGGGTCGGTGATGATAACGTCTGGGCGACCGTGCTTCTGGATGAACTCGTCGTTGAGGATGTCCTTCATGTCGCCGGCGTAGAACTTGGTATTGCTGATGTTGTTCACCTCAGAGTTCACCTTTGCGTCCTCGATAGCCTCGGGCACGTACTCGATGCCGATAACCTGGCGCGCCTGGCGCGCCACGAAGTTGGCGATGGTGCCCGTACCGGTATAAAGGTCGTACACCAGTTCGTCGCCAGTGAGCTTGGCGAAGTTGCGTGCTACCGAGTAGAGATGATAAGCCTGCTCGGTGTTGGTCTGGTAGAAGCTCTTCGGACCAACCTTGAAGCGCAGGTCCTCCATCGTTTCGAAGATATGGTCGTTGCCCTTGAACACAGAGAGGTCGAGGTCGCCGAAGGTGTCGTTGCACTTCTGGTTGTCGACGTACATGAGCGAAGTAATCTCCGGGAACTTGTCGGCGATGTGCTGCAGCAACGCCTTGGCGCGCTGCTCATCGCCCTCCTCGTCGTAGTGGAACTGGATGAGTACCATCCACTCGCCCGTGTTCGAGTTGCGTATCATGATGTCGCGCAGCAGTCCGTGCTGCTGTCTGAGGTCGAAGAAGGTCATGCCGGTAGAGAAGGCATAGTCGCGAATGGCGTTGCGAATCTTGTTGTGCAGGTCATCCATGAGCCAGCATTTCTCGATGGGCAGAATCTTATCGAAGGCTCCGGTGATGTGGAAACCGATGCCGTTCATGTTGTCGAACTGCGTGCCTTCGGCAATCTGCTCGCGTGTGAGCCAGCGCTTGTTGCAGCATCCGAACTCCAGTTTGTTGCGGTATTCCTTGATGTGTACCGAGCCCATGATTGGCATGAACTCCGGCAGTTCTATCTTTCCGATGCGTGTGAGTTGGTCGAACACCTGCTGCTGCTTAGCCTTCAGCTGCTCCTCGTAGGGCAGGTTCTGCCATTTGCATCCGCCGCAGATGCCGAAATGCTCGCACATTGGCTCCGTGCGTACGTCGCTCTTCTTGATGAAGCGTATTACTTCCGCCTCGCAGTAGCTGTGTTTCTTCTTGCGTACCTGCAGGTCAACCACGTCGCCGGGCACGGCGAACGGCACGAAAACAACCATGTCGTTGACGTGTGCCAGTGATTTTCCTTCGGCAGCAACCGCCTCAATAGTTACGTTCTCGAGTATTGGTAGTGGTTTCTTCTTTCTTGACATTATTATATATGTATTATTTTAAAATGCAAAATTAGAAAAATAATTTGAGATTTTAAAATAATATACAAAAAGTTGGAATAAGAAGAGTGAATTGCGCAGAAAACAAACAGTAGGAGGCTACGGCATTCTTGCCGTAGCCATTAGCAACTGAAATATAACTATTCGCAATGGCTACGGCAGGAATGCCGTAGCCTCCTATCATTAGTATTGTTGCCTTAATATTACTTAACGCCCAACTCTGCAAATCCCATTGCCTCGCCAGCTACGACCATGCGTTCAGCGCGCAGCTTCACGTAGCGTGTCTTTGTGGCGTTGAAGGTTACGGTCTGTAGTATCGGGTTGTTCTGCAGGTTTGAGAACTCGCCGCTCTTCAGCACGCGCTCGTTGCCGCCCTTGGCGTCGCAAGCCGCGATGGTGTAGGTGTGGATGAGTCCGCGTCTGCCCTCGCTCTGGTCGGGCAGATACTGCAATGCGGAAATCTCCTGCTCGCTACCGAGGTCGATGAGCACCTCGTTGCCGTTGCAGAACCAAACGGTCTGCGGATTGCGGTCTGTAGCCTTCTCCCATTCAGCCTTGTCGGCGCCGAGGATAGCGAACGGCACCGACTTGATAGCCTCTGCTGTGGGGTTCCATGTGAGCTGTGCGTCCTTGCCGCCGTAGTAGATGCCCACATTGTTCAGACAGATAGGTCCGCGCGAGTCGATGATGCGCACGCGCACGCTCTTCGTCTCCACGGTGCGGAAGCGCAGCAGACGCTTGTAGCCGATAGTTGTCGTCTCCTCGCCCTGCTCAACGCTGCGCCATGTCTTGCCGTCAAGATACTCCACGGCGAACTTCTTCACGCGCTGTCCAAGCGGTATGTACTCCTGCAGCATGATGCGGTTCATCAGCTGTGGCTTCTTGAAGTCGAACGTTATGGTAGCCGATGTAACGCCGTCGGTGGTAGCCCAATATGTATCCCACGAGTTGTCGGTCATAGCCTTTGCTGTGAACTCGCCGCCGCGCTCGTTGCTCACTTTCGGAGTCATGCCAGCCACGAGGTTGTGTTGCAACTCGCGCTGAATCATCTTGTGGAAGTTGACGGCATTAGCCGAGTCGGTGGGGTGGATGAGTCCTTCGCGGTCGACGGGGAAGTTGAGCAGCAGCGTAGCGTTGTGTCCCACTGAGCGATAGTAGAGGTCGGCAAGCTGTTCGGGCGATTTCACACGGTCGTCCTCCTCGGGGTGATAGAACCAACCCGGACGGATAGACACGTCGCACTCGGCTGCTGTCCATTGGTCGCCGTCGGCGTGTCCGTACTGCAGTTCGGGGTAGTTGGGGTAACCCGGATAAACCGTGTTCTTGCGCAGGAACGCCCAGTTGGTCTCGCCGGCAAATCCTTTCTCGTTGCCCACCCAGCGGCAGCCCGGACCGCCGTCGCCGAATACCACGGCGTTCGGCTGAATGCTGTCGAGCATAGCGAAGATATGTGGGTAGTTATAGTAGTTCTTGCGGTCGATGGTGCGCGAGTCCTTCGCACCGCCATAGTAGCCGTCGCCGCCGTTGGCTCCGTCGAACCACACCTCGAACACGTCACCGTAGTTGGTGAGAAGGTCGTGCAGCTGAGCGTAGAAATAGGGCAGGTAGCCCGGTGTAGCATAGTCGGCACGCGAGCGGTCCCACGGCGAGAGGTACACCGCGAACTTCAAGTCGTACTTCTTGCACGCCTCCGACAGTTCGCGCACGATGTTGCCCTTGCCGTTCTTGTACGGCGAGCGACTCACGTTGTAGTCGTTGCCCTCGAAGGGCCACAGGCAGAAGCCGTCGTGATGCTTGGCGGTGAGTATCACTCCCTTCATGCCCGCTGCCACGAGTGTCTTTGCCCACTGCTCGCAGTCGAGGCGTGTGGGGTTGAACGTAGCTGGGTCGGAGTCGCCGTAGCCCCATTCGCGGTCGTTGAAGGTGTTCAGACCGAAGTGGATGAATGCGTAGGTCTCCATGCGCTGCCAATCGATCTGCTTCTGCTCTGGGAGCGGAAGGATAGGAGCCGGAGCCTTCACTGTGCTCTGTGCCGACGCGGTGAGGCTGGCAAGAGCCATTGCTGATGATATGATTAGTTTGTTCATTTTGCTGTTATGATGTTTTGAGGGGCTTATTGTTTATTACAAGGTGTATTTGCCTGCTGTAATCTTCTTTACACAGAGTTTCTTGAATACGATGTTATAGTAGTCGTCCGGCTCTGTCTCCGGGTGGCGGAATGCATCCTCCTCGTAGAGGAAAAGAATCTTGCCGTCCTTCGCCTGCATCATTGTAGAGTAAGCCGAAGTGGTGGTGCTCACCTGGTATGCACCCTCCCAATCCTTAGCTATCGCCTCTGGCGACGCATAGTCGGTTTTCGTGCGCAGTGCTTTGTAGAAGATAGCCACGTTGGAGCGACCCGGACCCGTTGGCACGCTCTGCAGCATCAAGTCGACCGCTTTGCCCTGCGCGTCCTTCGCCTTCACCACGAGGATTTCGCCGTTGCACGCGCTGTCGCCGTTCTTCACGCCGTTGTTGGCAGCCGACGAGAATGCCACTGTGCCCCAGGCACCAGTAGCCTTCTTCTTGTCAGCGTACTTATAGATGTTGAAGAAGCGTCCGTTCTGTGTGCGCGAGCTGATGAGCACGTCACCGTTCGGCAGCTCTTCGAGCTTTGCCTCGTCGCCCTTTGGCGCAGTCTCGGCAGCGTTAGCACCCAGCAGATGCCATGTCTTGCCGAAGTCGTCGCTGTAGAGCACGCGGTTGCCCTCGTGTGTGGTGAGCGCCGTGTACACACGATAGTGCGAGCCCACCTTGATGCGCGAGCTTTGGCAGATGCGTCCGCTTGTGAAGAATGCCGACTTCATGCCGTCCACCAGTCCGTACACGTGCTGTGTTACCTCCTCAGCCTTCCATGTCTTTCCCTCGTCCGACGATGTGTAGCGACCCATCATCTGCGGGTTCTCGCGTGTCGACTCCCAGTAGCCCACGCCGCCCGAAGCGCACATGAGCAGTATCTCGCCCGTCTCGCGGTCGCAAACAACGGCAGCGTCACCGTGTGCGCAGTCGAAGCTGCTTGCTATGTGGTTGCCTCCGCGTGCCACCATCTGCTCCGTTGCGGTCCATGTCTTGCCACCGTCGGTGCTCTCCTTCATCACGATGTCAATATGGCGTCCGCCGCCGATGTCCTTGTTTTCGTAGCGGTGGTCGGTGAAGGCAATTATCTTGCCCGACTTGCACTGGATGATAGCCGGAATGCGATACTGAGCATCGGCGTGCAAGAATAGCTTCGTGCCATCGGCGAGGCTCTTGCAGCATCCGTTAGCAGGCTTGCCTGCGCAGCATCCGCTGGTTGGCTGTTTGCCGCAAGTCATTTTACACTGTGCCGTAGCTGTTGTGCCGAGCGTCATGCCGGCAGCAAGAAATAGGGTAGGGAGTAAATGCTTCATTTCTTGATATTTTGGCTAATATAATTTATTTAGTAGATGTTAATTCTGCAAATTTACGGATTTTTCCTGACAAAAGACTCGTTGTTGCTACTTTTTTGATGCCCTATTATATATAATGTATATAAGTTTCGCACGTCCCCTCGTCTACTTGTCTCTTGTCTACTCGTCTCCTGTCAAGCCGATTGCGTCCGCCGTCCGAGCGGATTGCGTCCGCCGTCCGATCAGATTGCGTCCGCCGTCCGATCAGGTTGCGTCCGCTGTCCGATCAGGTTGCGTCCGCTGTCCGACGGTTATACCAGCACTGCTACATTGTACAAACGAGCTGAAAAAATGACGTAGCGTCAGCCGTTCGCTGATTGAAAGTGGCATTTTATAGTTGAAAGTGAAACTTTTTTGGTCTAATTGTTATTAGTTTCAATATTAAATCGTATATTTGTGGCAAAATTTCTAACTAAAAAAACACGTATTATGAAACACAACTACATGTTAGGCCTTGCGATGACGGGCTTGTTAAGCTTGCCGTCGTACGTACAAGTTAGTGCACATCAGTTCCCAACGCCTTTCAATGCAGCTAAAGCGTTTGCAGCTCCGGTATGGGCACCGAAGACTCCTTCGCTTGCTCCATCGGCTATTGACGACAAGGCGAAAGGCATCACGATGTATGCTGGCGAACGTATGGACCAAAGCAAGAAGCGTTCGTTCATCAAGTTTAAATCGAAGGATGTACACAACTTCCAGCAGATTCAGTACTATCAGTTTGAAGATAAAGTAGGCGAGCAGCTGTATGGTCTTACATGTGGAGCTTCAGATGGTAAGAACTACTATGGTTTCTTCGCATACGACTATACGTTCAGCCAGATGGTTAAGCACTTCTCCAAGATCGACTTGGAGACAGGCGACACAACACACATCCGCTCGTTCACCAAAGAAGAGCAGGCTGCGTGGTACGGCAACGGCTATGGCGGTACGCTGCGCAACGCGCTTTACGACATGGCTTACGACCCGTCTTCTGACACATTCTTCGCTCTCGGCTACGGCTGGAACAAAGACGGCTCGGTAGGTCATTCCATTCTCTATACCGTTGATGTAGAGACCGGTCAGTATGAAAAGATACAGGATTTTGATAATGATATCCTCCACGAGTTCTGCTTCGACGCACACGGCAATATGTATGCCGTACGTCCGAAGTGGCTTGTGAAAACCGAGGATGGCAAACAGGTAGAATACAACGGCGGAACCGAGCTTGTGAAGTACGACAACAACTTTCAGGAGATTTCGGCAAAGGAGATAAAGGACGAAAGCAACAATGCTATCGTCATGGTACAGTTTGGTGCTGTGTCTATCGACAATAACACGGGTCTCGTATATTGGATTCCGGCATTGTCAAGCGGTGCTACACGCATCTACACCATTGATACGGACAAACTGACGAAGAAGGGTTGCTACACCGCAGTGCAGCACAGCAGCTTCATGCCGGGCAACTGGTTCACGGGTCTTTACGTGCCGTACCTCGAAGCCGACAAGTCGACAGCAGCCGGTCAGGTGAAGAACCTCAACGTGATGCCTGACGAGTCGGGCGCGCTCAGCGCAAAGTTCACATGGACCAACCCGTCGAAAGCATGGAACGGCTCCGCACTCAACGAGTTTAAGGAAGTGCGCATCTATCGCAAGAAGGACGGCGTAGCCACAAGCGACCGCATCACCTCGAAGGAATTGCTCTCGTCGAAGGTGTCAGAACTTGTAGCTACAGTGCCTGCCGACGGCAAGATGGGCGAGGCAATGGAGTACGTAGACAGCAAGGCGAAGCTCGGCTTGAACACATACTACGTTGTTCCGTCGCGCGTGGCTGGCGAACTCGGTGTGCCTGACAGCATTCGCTGCTACGTAGGTGGCGACGTGCCGGGCGCAGTAGGCGATGTGGCTATCGAGAAGACTGGCGAAGGCATCAAGCTCTCGTGGACAGCTCCGACAAGCGGCTTGAACAATGGCTACTTCGTGGCTTCTGAGCTCAACTACAAGATTACGCGTATGCCGGATAAGAAGGTGGTAGCAGAGAACCTCACCGCTACTACGTTTGAGGACAAGGCATTAGGCGACTACTCTAAGTATTACTACCTCATTCAGGCGAATACAAAGATTGGCGCAGGTGCAGTGGTACAGACAGCCGGCGTTTTGGCAGGTAACGCATTGGTACCGCCACTCGATCTGAAGACTGACAGACCCGACAACGCAGCTGTTTGGCAGTCGGTTGGCGGATTCTTGTTCGACTATAGCGACTACAACCAGAGCCTTACAGCCTACGGTAACAACAGCGAAACATCAGGAACACTGTTCTCACCGCCAATTCAGTTGAAGAAAGGCAAGACATACCGTATCGTAGCCGACTTCTACGAGCACGAGCAGAACAGCACATTCGACTTGAAGACCACTATGGGTACAAGCAACGAGAGCGTCAAGGACGCAACTGTGCTCACCGAAGACCTGGCAAGAGAGGGCGCAGGCTACGAACGTGCATTGGTAGAGGATAAGTTCACCGCTCCGGCTGACGGCACATACTATTATGGCTTCTCGCTCACCACGAAGTACGGTCAGTACAACTCATTCCGATTCTACGGTCTCACACTCGAGGAAATCATGGAGAAAGACATGCAGGCGGTAGAGATGGGTGGCATCAAGGAGGCTGTAGCAGAACGCGAAAACACCTGCACCGTAACAGTGCGCAACTTAGGCACAGCAGAGCAGAGCAACTATAAGATTAGAATCTACTGCGAAGACGAAGGCAAGAGTGTTCTCGTTGGTGAGACAGCTGATGTGCCAGCTATCAAGTCGGAAGCTACAAAGAAGGTGGAAGTGAAGTTCCGTCCGAAGAACGAAGGCATCTCTAAGTTCTACGCAGAGGTGGTACTCGACGGCGATCAGAACCTGAGTAACAACAGAACTCCTTCTATCGAGCTCCCTGTAATCGACAAGGAGAACGCAGTATGGAGCAAGGTGGTTACAAGCAAGAAGGACGAGAGCGTAGACACCCACGGACCAGTTGTCTACTTCTCTACATACGACCATACCGAGCACATCTACTATGCTAAGGAAATAAAGGGCGTGGCTGGAGATCAGATCATGCGTATCGGCTACTCGTACAGCGGTAATGACAACCTTAAGGACCGCACAGCCGAGAGCAAGGTACAGGTGTACATGGGCCACACCACAAAGAAGGGATTCGAGTCGAAGACCGACGGCATGAGCAAGAACGATTTGACACTCGTCTACGACGGTACGATGGTGCTTGAGCCAGGTCAGGACAACATGCTCATCTTCAATCTCGACACTCCGTTCGAGTACGACCCGACACAGAACCTCGTTATCGTTATCGACCGCGAAGGCGAAGTGCCAAGCGAGCAGATGTTCTGCGCACTCTTTGACGTGTTCAGCGCTAATCCTAACTCGGGCGTGAACCGCTCACTCTCGTTCTCTGAGTCGTTCTCATACACAGCTGGCAAGGCATCGTTGTGGGATTCGGCAGCACTGCTTTATCTCGCAGTGGAGAACCCGACTGGTATCACCTCTACTAAGGTGCTCGGCACACAGTTCAGCTACGATGGCGCAAGTGGAGTTCTCTCGGTAGACGATGCGGTTCGCAACGTCGCTGTCCACAGCGTAGACGGTATGCTCGTGAAGAGTGCTGACGTGAAGGGTGGACAACTCTATCTCGGTCTGGCTAAGGGCGTGTACGTAGTACGCATGACTACCGTGGACGGAAAGCAGAGCAATGTGAAGCTTTACGTTACGAAGTAAACTGATTATTTACAACTAAACATTCGACAATGAAATCATTCAGAAATTCTTTATTTCTGCTTGCACTGACAAGTCTACCCCTCACTGGGGCAGACTTGTTTGCGCAATCTGCAGACGATGCAATGCGACTCGGTTATTGTACAACAGAATACAGTAGCGGTCTTATTCTGCAAGACAAAGAAGGACCTGGTGTGTATCAGGCAGCAGTATATTTCACCTCCGACTTGCTCAACAAGTACGAGGGCGACAAGATTACAGCTGTTGAGTTCGCTATCAAGCCGAAACGTGGCTCCGAGGCAAAGGTGTTTGTATGCAATCACATTAATTATATGAGCACAACAACACTCGGTTCGGGCTCTACAACTGAGTACAGCGAGGGTTGGAACACCGTGAAACTCGATAAGCCGGTGACAATATATAAGGGCATGGATCTCTATGTGGGCTATCAGCTCATGCTCGAAGAGGGCGAGCCGTTCGACTGTCTGCTCTTCGACCAAAGCCCATACGCTGTGCCTAACAACAACCTCTATGGCTTCAATACCGGCGAGGACAACTGGTACGACAACACTTCGGGCATCAATAAGAACGTATGTGTACGCGCAGTGGTTGAGGGCAAGAAAGCACCCGACAACGATATCTCGTTCATAAAGATTGAACCACAGAACGGTAGCGACTACATGACGCAGAACGAACCGCGTTCGTACTACGCTTATGTGCAGAACAACGGCAAGACACCAATTACGTCGTTCACGCTGACAATGAACTCGAAGACTGCTTCGCAGACCCTGAAGAGCGAGAAGACATTCGAGGGCTTGAACATCCTGAACAACGTGCCGCAGAAGCTGAAGCTCGACGGCATCGCTATTCCTGCAGAGGGCAACGTAACCACCGAGTTCACTATCAGTAAGGTGAACGGCGAGAAAGACCCTTATCCTTCAGACAATACACTCAGCCGTCCCGGCTACTGCATCAAGGAAGGCTCTAAGGCTGTGGCACGCAAGGTGCTCTTCGAGGAATTTGTATCCGAGGCCTACGAAGGTATTCCGGCTGCCGACGAGATGTATGCATCGGTGTTCAACGAGCGCGACGACAAGGACGACTTCGTATGGGTGAAGCACCACCGCAACTACAAGGGTGTGCAGGATCAGTTCGTGATTGATGAGGACGACGACTACGAGGAACTCTACGGCAAGGCAAAGAAACCATTCGTACCAGCTGTGTGCTTCGACCGTCTGCCTATCTCGGGCATGGAAGACCCAGGACCTGCTTACTTCGTCGACTACGAGGAGCAGACAAACACCATCCTCAGTGCCGTGAAGCAGGAACCATCATTCGTTCAGCTTAACATCGACAACAAACTTGAGGGCAAGAAACTCGACATCAAAGTGAGCGGACATGCAGGTGTTTGCGAGATGCCTATGCAGGACGAACTGCGACTCACCACATGGCTCGTTGAGGACAACATCAAGAGCACGGAGCAGGAAGGCGCAACGGGCAGCAGCTACGTGCAGGACGGCGTGCTCCGTAAGGTGCTCAGCAGCTCGGCTTGGGGCGACAAGCTCGACATCACCAAGTACGACTTCGAGAAGACCTACTCTGTCGACCTGCAGGACGGTTGGAACGTTGACAATATGCGCGTCGTGACATTCGTGAGCAACTTCAACACCGATGCCCTGAAGCGTCGCGTGTACAACACACAGCAGCTTGCTTGCACCAAGACAACCGGCATCACCAATACAACAGCAGAGACTCAGCGTCCGTTCTTCGTCGTGGGTGGCGTGGTTGTTGCTAATCAGGGCTTCCGCGTGGTGGAGGTTTGCGACATCGCTGGTCGCAAGGTGTCAGCGCACAACCTCGGCGCAGGACTTTACATCGTGAAGGCTACCGACGGCGAGCGCGTGTACACACAGAAAGTTATCGTAAAACATTAATAACGCTAATTACGTATCATTATGAATAGAAAGCAATTAATAGCTATCGTTGCCCTGTTGGCAATGATGCTCTGCCTCCCGATAAAGGCAGCAAAGACCTATTGGGGATATTGCAACGGCGTTGACCCCGTAGCCTTCGGAACGAAGAATACGGGCAAGTGCGCAATCTATATTCCGGCAGATGTGGCGCAGGTGTACAAAGGCTTCACCGTTTCTGCTGTGAAGTACGGCTTGGCTGCGCAGGCTTCCAATGTAGAGGTGTTCATCACGAAAGACCTTAACGCTGACCCTATCGTTACAAAGAAAGCAGCCGTGTCTAACGTTTATAAAGGTTGGAATGAAGTGGCACTGACCACTCCTTATGAGATTGACGGCGAAGGCTTCTACATCGGATATAGCTATTCTGGTGAGAATGTGTCTATGGGTGTCACCTCTACATTCTCCGAGAATGCCTGCTGGGCTGACCTCGGCGACGGCTGGAAGAACTACACCACCGAGATGGGTGAGACAGCTAAGGCACTTGCCATCCAGGCACGCATCACTGGCGACAACCTCCCGCTCGACCTCATGCTCTACACCGAACAGAAGGATATCGCAGTGCAGAAAGGTGAGCCTTGCAAGTTCGATTTCTCGGTGAAGAACCTTAGTGCTGTAGTTGTGCGCAACCTGCAGGTGGGCTATTCAATTGACGGCGGCGAGGAGACCGTTTGCGACTTCAAGACAACAATGGGTTCTAACATCGACAAGTCGTTCACAATCGAGCATGATGGTTTCGACGTTGTTGGCAATCACACTCTGAAGTTGCGCGTCGTAAGCATCAACGGCAAGGACGACGTTTACGCTCCGAACAGCGAGTCTGTACTCGCTCTTAGCGTGAAGAACTCTGTGCCAGTGCAGCGTCTCGTAGTGGAAGAAGGTACCGGCACATGGTGTCAGTTTTGCCCGAAGGGCATCGTTGGCTTCCGCAAGGCTTCAGAGGCTTATCCCAACCACTTCATAGGTATCGCCATCCACAGAAGCGACAACTTGGTGACAAATACTTATGACAACTTAGTATTCGAAAGCCTCCCAAACTGCTACTTCAACCGCAATACCAAGTCTGTGATAGAACCATCCTTCGAGTCGATGGAGACAGCTGTGAAGAAGCTAATGGAGAAAACACCAGTCATGGGTGTCGACGCTAATGTTAAGTACACCGATTCTGGCAAGAAGAAGATCTCAGTCGAAGCATTGACCACATTCCTCGGAGCACACAAAGGCATGAATTACCGTCTCTCGTTCGTACTCCTTGAGAGTTGCATCACGGGCTACACTCAGGTCAACGCTTTTGCTGGCGGTAAGCTCGGCGAGATGGGTGGCTTCGAGAAGCTGCCAAATCCAGCAACCATCGACATGGATCACGTGGCACGCATGAACTACAGCTACAACGGCATAGAGGGTAGCATCCCTGCCGATGTGGAAGCCGACGAAACCACACGCTACACCACTACGCTCGACGTGCCGTCAACCATCCAGAACCCCGACAACTGCGACCTCGTAGTCCTCGTTCTTGATGCTAACACTGGCAGAATAGAGAACGCTGTAAAGGTTGAACTCGGTAAGCACACCACAGCCATCTACGATGCGGAGCAGTTGCTCATCCCCGACTTCTCATTCCAGGGCGACCGCCTCAATGTCGATGGCTTCTCTGGCTCGGTACGCCTCTTTACTGCCGACGGCGTAGAGGTTTCTAACTGCAACCTCGCCCCTGGTATGTACATCGTGAAAGCTACTGCCGGCAACCAGACTGTAACGAAGAAGCTTATCAAGCGATAAGTATTCTGTGTGCAACGAAATATCACAAGCCGCAAGACTGCTTGAAAAGAAAAGTCTTGAAAAGAAAGAATAAAAAGAGTAATTAGATAAGTAAGTTTATAAAGAAATAAGGCGTTTTGCAAAGTGGGTGCTGTGTCGGGGCAAGACACAAAGCATGTAGTCTCGGCACAGCATCGGCTTCGCAGAATAAGTTCTTAATTTTCTCAACTAAAAAACCTGAAAAATATGATGAACTTTACCAAGAAAGTATTTCTCGTTGGTGCGCTCGCAATGCTGACCGCATCAGCCGGTGCACAAATGAGAGACCGCTCTGCGGCTACTCTCCCGTCTACAACCGTAGCTTCGATGATGAAGGCACCGAAATCAGTTGAGAGAACACCGCGTTTGGTGAGTGTAAAGAACGCACCCGCCGACTATGGCAAAGAGGTTGACATCCTTAAGGAGGATTTCTCCAAGATGACAACCGGCACACAGGATGAACCCGACTTCGATGCCACACTGAACGATTATGAAATGCACGACAACGCATGGCTCAATATGCTGCCCGACTTTACGCATACACCCGACTGGGGCTCACACAACGCTTACCCGGCAGGTGGAGCCATCTACCTCGATGCTTATGTGAATGAAGCGGGAAATGACAGCTATAACGGACAGCTCAACACTCCGCTACTCAACGTCTCTGCCAACACCGGCATCTGCTTCCTGCAGTTCGATGCACGTGTGCCCGAGAGTAACGAAGTCGTAGAGTACGTCACTGTCGAGGCTGCTGAGACAAACAATATGTCGCCATCATGGCGCTTCCTCAGCAGCTGCAACCTGCCACAGCTCACCACCGACTGGAAGACATACACCATTCAGTTCTACGGTGGCGGCAAGACAACCATGTTCAACATCGTCAACTACTCCGCACCAGTGCTCATCGACAATGTTCGCGTCTTCCAGATTGAGCAGTACGTAGCTACACCGACACCTAACCCACACAAGAACTACGCTCGTGTTGATGACAATACAGCTAAGTTCGATCTCAGTTGGAGTGCCGTAGACGGAGCTGAAAGTTACGTACTGAACGTTTACGACAAGGACTCTAATGGCAAACCTCAGAACTATATCCAGAAGGATGCAGAGGTTAAAGACAACAAATGCACCGTTGACAACGCTGTCACCGGTACCATCTACTACTACACAGTCAGCGCAAAGAAGGGTGACAAGGTATCTATGCCGTCTGACGAAATCGAAGTGAAGGGCATCGTAGAGCCAGTTGTCTCTGTTGCTACTCCTATCAACGAGGATAAGTATTCTGCTCAATGGAAGAACGTAGGCGGAGCCGAACGCTACAACTACATCGCCTATTACAAGAACCAGGCTAAGGAGGACGGCGCAATGGTCATCTCTCACCTTAATCTCGTTGGCATGAAGTATAGCGACGACAGAGAGGTAGAAAACTCTGTTGACAACCCAACATCATACACTCTCGATCGTGGCGCCCTTGCCGATGAAGTGGGACAGGCAGGATGGACCGTTTCTCACTATGCTATCTATAAAGATGCCCTCACCATCGATGGTTTCTGGACTGTCGAGGCGAAGAGCGATGCCGGACTCATCTCCCCCGAACTCGACCTCTCTAAGGACGGAGGCAAATTCCGAGTTAATCTTAAGGCGTGTGGCGAATACCTCGAAGCCTACGAAGCACATCCAAAAGCAGCCGTAGCCCTCTTCAACTACGATGCAGAGAAGGCTGACTACGTGCAGAGCGAACTGATATACGCTGGAGGGGCCGAGATGACTGACAAGTGGCAACGCTACGACTGCAACTTCACCACAGGTACCGCACGCTCTATCGTTGGCATCTACGCCACATGGGCACCAGGCAACCTCTACCTCAGCGACTTGGCAATATATCAGGACTACAAGCAAGGCGAATATTTCCTCGACCCATTCCACTACCGCAACTGGCTCGTTCCTGGCACTGGCGAGACAACCACTATTGATGTCACCATTCCTGCGAAAGCCTACGAGCGCGAGATTTACCATCAGGCACAATCTGTACGCGTGAAGGATGGTGGAGACCAGTACACGAGTGCTTCCTTCCTCCAGAGTCGTTGGTCAGACCTGCAGCACGTAGGCTTCTGCCCACTCACTAACGATGTGAACGCTGCTACGCTCGGCTCCTCAAGTGCAACAGTACACCTCCAGGGTAGCAACATCGTGGTTAGCAACCCTGAGCGTGCAGCAGTGGCTCTTTACACAGTGGATGGTATGCTCGTAGCATCTGATGGTAGTTGTGCCGAGACCGTTACCTTCCGCGCAGCCGCACACGGCAAGTATATCGTGAAGGTGGGCAAGCAGACCATCAAGCTTGCATTCTAAGTGAGGGTATGGCATCTTTGCTGTGTCAAAGCTGCTTAATATACAAACATTAAGAGGGTATGGTATTTTGCCATACCCTCTTATCAATTCTGTTCAATTCTGTGTGTTAAACAACAAACGATTATGAACCCACAACACCATTACGCAGGTCTTACCCCACAACAAGTAGTCCACAGCCGAGCCAAGCACGGCGTGAATGTGCTCACTCCTCCGCCCGCTACGCCGCTTTGGAAGCAGTTCTTGGAGAAATTCCGCGACCCACTCATCATTATTCTTCTTATCGCTGGCGTACTCTCAGTTGCCATTTCCATCTACGAGTACAACGGACTGCATCAAGGCGCAGAGGTGTTCTTCGAGCCAGTAGGCATCTTTGTTGCTATCTTCCTTGCCACAGGACTCTCCTTCTATTTCGAGACACAAGCCGACAAGGAGTTTAGCGTGCTTAACCAGGTGAGCGACGATGAACCAGTGGAGGTAATCCGCTCTGGCAATCACACGCAGATAGCAAAGCGCGATGTGGTTGTGGGCGACGTGGTGCGTATCGGCATCGGTTGCGAGATACCAGCCGACGGTGACCTCTTGCTGTCTACGCAGCTCTCTGTAGATGAGTCGACACTTACTGGCGAACCGCTCTGCCATAAAACCACCAATCCTGCGCAGTTCGACTCTAAGGCTACATATCCAAGCAACCGCGTGCTGCGTGGCACTAAGGTGATGGAAGGCCATGCTCTGATGCAGGTTACGGCAGTCGGCGATGCCACCGAGAACGGCAAAGTGTACAAGGCTGCGCAGATAGACAATAGCGTGAAGACACCGCTCAACGAGCAGCTCGACTGGCTCGGCAAGTGGGTGAGCCGTCTTTCATGCAGCATAGGCATAGTTGTCGTCGTAGCGCGCATCATGATGTATTTAGTGCAGTACGACTTCTCCTTCGCTAATGTTGACCCACTCGCTTTCACAGCCTACATTCTGCAGACACTGATGATAGCCATGACACTCGTCGTCGTCTCTGTACCAGAAGGTCTACCTATGGCAGTCACACTGAGCCTCGCCTACAGTATGCGCCGAATGTTGAAGACCAACAATCTGGTACGCCGTATGCACGCCTGCGAGACAATGGGTGCCACCACCGTTATCTGTACCGATAAAACCGGCACATTGACACAGAATCGCATGAGCGTAGAGAAGGCGTGCTTCTATCGCGGTGGCGAAGCTGATAAACCTATTATTGACGCTGACGAGATATTGCTTAATTCTTCCGACTTATCAAATGAAATTAAGGAAAATATAGCCCTCAACACCACAGCATCGCTCGACTTTTCCAATCCTACTTCTCCATCCGTCTTAGGCAACCCCACCGAAGGCGCACTTCTCATGTGGCTGCACAACAAAGGCATCGACTACGAAGCCCTGCGGGAGCAGGCGAGGGTGGTTGAGGAACTGCCGTTTACTACTGAGCGTAAGTTCATGGCTACCATCGTTGAGTCAGTCCTCATGCCCGGCAAACGGATGCTTTACGTCAAGGGTGCGCCCGAAATAGTCTATGCCCTCTGCGCATCCACAGCAGGCACACCGCCACAAGCAGAAGTCTACGCACAGCTCATGCAGTATCAGCAGCGTGCCATGCGCACCCTCGCCTTCGCCTGCAAAGACGTAACCGACACTCCTTCACTATCTCAACATCTCACCACGTCACCATCACAACATCTCACCACCTCAGCATCACAGCTCCGCTTCCTTGGTATAGCAGCAATCGCTGACCCCGTGCGCAAGGAAGTGCCCGAGTCGATAAAGGATTGTCTGAAGGCAGGAATAAACGTGAAGATAGTCACCGGCGACACAGCCGAAACGGCTAAGGAAATAGGTCGTCAGGTTGGGTTGTGGACAGACAAGGATACGGGTGAAAACATAATTAACGGACCTGAGTTTGCTGCGCTCACTGATGCGCAACTTGATGCTGTGGTAATGGACATAAAGATAATATCCCGTGCTCGCCCGATGGACAAAAGGCGGCTCGTCGAAGCCTTGCAGCGCAAGAATCAGGTGGTAGCAGTCACCGGCGACGGCACCAACGATGCACCTGCCCTCAAAGCAGCCCACGTCGGACTCTCGATGGGCGACGGCACCTCTGTAGCAAAAGAAGCATCGGACATCACCATCATTGACAATTCCTTCCGAAGCATCTGCAAAGCTGTGATGTGGGGACGCTCGCTTTACCAAAATATACAACGCTTCCTGCTCTTCCAACTCACGGTAAACGTCACAGCGTGTATGCTTGTGCTCTGCGGTGCGCTGATGGGCACGGAGACACCACTCACCGTCACCCAGATGCTTTGGATAAATCTCATAATGGACACATTCGCAGCAATGGCACTCGCATCGCTACCACCATCAGAGGCAGTGATGAGCGACCCACCACGCAACCGCAATGCATTTATCATAAACCGACCGATGCTTGCAGAAATAGTTGGGGTAGGGGGCTTCTTCTTTGCGCTGCTCATCACGTTGCTGTACATCTTCGAACACGCAGACATACAACAACTCACCGACCTCTTACATCTACAATTAGGAGCACACACACCCGTCACACCCTATGAGTTGACCCTGCTCTTCACCATCTTCGTGATGACCCACTTCTTCTACCTCTTCAATGCGCGCGCCTTCCAAACGCAGCGAAGCGCACTGCATCTGAAGGACTGCAATGGTCTCGTCTTCATCAGCACGCTCATCTTTGTCACTCAAGTGTGTATGGTGGAGTTGCCAGGCGTTCAGCGTTTCTTCAATGTGGTTAGTCTGAAGCTCATTGACTGGGTAATAATTGTTATCGGCTCCTCGTTCGTGCTGTGGATTAGAGAGTTTTGGAGCTTGTTGCGAAGAACAAAATAAGGTGTCTTTTAGGGGGTGCAGTGGTATCCGCTGCACCAACCGAAAAGTGCTTGAACTTTGCCGTAGCGTTACAACAATGTTGCCGTAGCACTAAAACAATATTGCCGTAGCACTAAAACGATGTTGCCGTAGCACTAAAACAATGTTGCCGTAGCGTGGTAATAATACGGGAGTAAAAAAAAGAACTGACAATTCAAATTGCTTGTGCAATAGAATTGTCAGTTCTTCATTTTGAATGAATTCTCTATACTTGAAATTTCGCTTGAGAACTTCTTGTCAATCTTTATTCGTTGCTCTACCTGGTTGCAGCTATAGATGACCGTGGCGTGGTCGCGTCCACCCACCATTCTTCCGATGCGACTTGCAGAGAGCTTCGTGTACTTCTGCGCGAGGTAGATGGACACCTGGCGTGCCATCACGTATTCCTTCTTACGGCTGCGACTGTTGACGTTTGCCGTCGTTACGTTGTAGTGCTGGCATACGCTCTCGATAATCTCGTCGATGGTGAGCGGTTCTTCGTTCACCTTCACCGAACGTTTGATGATGCGTTGCGCAAGCTGCATGTCGATGTCGCAATTGTAGACAACGCTATATGCCATAAGCGAGTTAATCACACCCTGCAGTTCGCGTACGGAGCCGTTAGCCGTAGAAGCAATAAACTCGATGACATCCTCCGGAATGTTCAGACCGTCGTGCTTTATCTGTCGGCGCAGAATGTCAGCGCAGAGCTGCACGTTTGGTTTCTCCATCTCGGCAATCAGTCCGCTTGAGAAGCGTGTGATGAGACGTTCGTTCATGCCTTTCAGTTCAACTGGTGGGCGGTCGCAGGCGAGGATAATTCGCTTGCCGTTGCGGAACAGGTGGTTGAAGATGTGGAAGAACGTGTTCTGTGTACCGGTCTTGCCTTCCCACTCCTGCACGTCGTCTACGATGAGTACGTCTATCGTCTGGTAGAAGTTGATGAAGTCGTTGATAGTATTGCGGAGCACAGCATTAGTGTACTGCACCTCAAACAGACGTGCGCTGATGTAAAGCACTCGCTTTTCGGGATACATGCGCTTTGTCTCTACGCCCATAGCGTTGATAAGGTGAGTCTTTCCGCAACCAGAAGGTCCAAAAACAAAGAACGGATTGAAGCTGGTCATCTGCGGATGCTCCGAAATAGAGAGACCGATAGAGCGTGTCAGCTTGTTGCTGTTGCCCTCTATGTAATTATTAAAGGTGAGGTGCGGGTTCAACTGCGAGTCGATTTGCTGCACGGGTGAGGCATCAAGCATAGTAGGAGCCTGATTTACGCCTTCGCGCTGACGTGGCTTCAATGCTTCGTCGGTCGGCTCGTCGCTCTCGATGGTCTGTGTCTTTTTGTTCTCGTTGTCTGTAACAATACGGTACGAAAGATTAATGCCTTGTCCAAAGTTGCGTGTAAGGACCTTGCGCAACAAGTCGACATAGTTCTCTTCAAGGTACTCGTACACGAAAGGACTCGGTACGCGTAGCAGCACCGTTTTTGTCTCCTCGTTGAAGGATTCAAAGACGATTCCCTTGAACCATGCGTTGAATTGTTGCTCTGATAAATTCTCGCGTATGAGCGCAAGACATTTGTCCCAAAGCACATTAGGACTTACATTCATTGGCTATGTAATATTGTTTTTAAAGCAGTCTTTCGACCATGTTGTTATAATTCCGTTTGCAAAGTTAGTTATAATTTTTGAGGTGCGCAAATAAGTTTTTCTTAAATGCTTGTTCGATATATTATAACGTGTTAGTAATCTGCGAGTTAGTTTTTTTCCTTATTTAGAACCCTTTGTATGTTGCTTAAAAGGGTTAATGTGTTGATATTCTGTGTGTTAAGTGTTTGTTGGTGGGGTGTATTATGTTTCGGTGAAACATTTTGCCAACAATTACTAAATACATCTGAAAAACAACGTTGTACGTGATGTTTGTGCGTGAAACACTTGACGCTGTTAATTTATATCAAATCTAAATACCATGCGTCTCGCTTACTTGTTGTTTTTGTCTTTTCTTCCAAAGACAGAGAAGTGTACGTAGCGTTTCGGATGCTGCTTGAGGTCGATCATCAGCGAGTCGGCGTGCGTTACAGTTGCATTAAGACGATTGTACAGTCCCGGGTCGTTAAGGAGCAAGCCTACAGTGCCGTCCTTGCTGTTGAGTTTTGCTGTCACGTCGTTCACGTTGCTCAGGGTCTGGTCAATCTGCTGCTTTGTAGAAGCGAGGTCGAGCGCAGCGAGGTTGTTGGTGAGTGTTGTGGTGTTATCAAGAACGGTGTTTGCCTTGACCATCATTGTTGGCACGTTCTTGTTGAGGGTGCGCATCAGTGTGTTCAGCTCTACTGTAGATGTGGTGAGGTTTGACGTTATGGTCTGTACGTTGTGCAGCGATTGTGCCAAAGCAGGGTCGGCGAGCAGTGTGTTTAGGCTTCCGAGGATGCTGTCGAGCTTCGGTAGCATCTTTTCGATGGTCGGAACCATTGCTGCTACTTTGCCCATAGCACCATTTTGCATGACACCGCTGATGGTTTCTCCTGGCATAACGCACTCACGAGGGTTAGTGGCGAGCAGAAGGTTCACCTTGACGTTGCCCATGAGGTCGCTTTCAATCTCTGCCGAGCTTCCCTTCGGTATGCGTATCTGGTTGTCAAGACCTACGACAACGCGTATCGGGTGCTCGTTAGAATAGTCGTAGATTACCGACTTTACGGTGCCTACCTTGTAGCCGTCGGCGTAGATAGGGCTTGATGTTGAGAGCCCGCTAATATCGTCGAACTCTATGTAGTAGTCGTTAGTTGACGAGAACAGATTTAATCCCTTGAGGAAGTTCATACCGAAGAACAGTATTACTACTCCGGCTATTGCTACTAACGCAATTTTTACTTCTTTTGTGAGTGCTTTCATATTGTGGGTTGTTTTGTTTCTAATTATTGATATAATCGTGCAAGCGTAATTCCTGCAGCTACTAAATTAATCTATTTTGTGCTTCTGTTGTTCTTGAACTCGCGTATTCCGGCGTTTACATCTATCTTTTCGCCATTCTTGAAGGCTATGATGAATGCGCCGGGAAAGTCTGCTATCACTTCTTTGCGTCTTTGATACACATTATTATAGTTGTTTGACGCACCACAAGTGTATTTGTACATGCCGTTTTCTTCATAGAAGTCGACATCTGTAATGCCTTTGAATACCTTGTTATTAGCTTTGAATTTGTTCCTGCTAACCAATATCTGTATCTTGAAGACTGGTTTATTGTCGTCTACGACCACGTTTTGTTGTGGTGTATTTTGGCGTTGAGTAATTGTTTTGTTTTCGGGCTGTTTAGCCTCTGTCGTTGCGCTTTCTTGTGCTGGCGTTTCGACAGACTTTGTTGTCTTAGGCTTCTCTGTGTTCTCTGTAGAAGTCTCTTGCAGCGGTTGCGACATCGTCTTGTATGGCACGGTGATGCCTCTGTCGTATTTGTTCTTGTATTCGGCAAAGGCGTTGTATATTGCACGCCCCATGATGTCGATGCTCTGTTTGTTATTGAGGAAACGTTCCTCGTCGGGTGTAGAGATGTATCCCAACTCAATGAGACATGCTGGCATAGAGGTGAGTCGCAGCACGGCAAGGTTCTGCTGATGTACGCCTTTATTCTGACGATTTGCACCACGGCAAACGTGCTTTTGCAGCATCTTTGCGAAGTCGATACTCTTCGATAGGTTTTTCTCTTGTATCAGCTCGAACACGATGTTGCTTTCCGGCGAGTTCGGGTCGAAGCCAACGTAGTGCTGCTTGTAGTCTTTCTCAAGAAATATTACTGAGTTCTCGCGTTTTGCCACTTCGAGGTTTGTTTCTTTGGCGTGCGAGCGTCCGTCGCCGAGCGTGTATGTCTCGAAGCCACGTGCTGTATGTACACCCTTCAGGGCGTTGGTGTGTACGGATATAAAGAGGTCGGCTTTACAGTTGTTTGCTATATTGGCACGTTCGTAGAGCGGTATAAAGACATCTGTCTTACGTGTGTAGACTACTCGTACATCGGGACAATTCTGCTCTACGTAGCGTCCAAAAGCCAATGCTACGTTGAGGTTGATGTTCTTCTCAGCAGAGAAAGCACCTGGTGCTCCGCTATCTCTGCCGCCGTGTCCAGGGTCGATTACGAGTGTGAATTTCTTATTTGCGCCTGCTATGCCAGTCACAAATGATATGATGAGTATTAATATTAGAAGTATCTTTTTTGCCATATATAAGCGCCTCTTTATCCGTCATTAAGCCTATTTGTGGCTTACTAAGTCTTTGCAAAGTTAGGAAATAAATTGAAGAACCACGCAGAAAGGAAAAGTTTTTTAACGCTTTACATGTATTTCTACGCCAGCACCTTGACAATCAGCACCCATTGGTGGGTTACATTTAGTAATGTGGAGCACTATTGAGGTGATTTTGGCGTATTCTTCCATCAGTCGGTTGGCGATGCGTCCAGCCACATGCTCAATGAGTTTTGAGGGTATGAGCATTTCTTCTTTCACAATGTTATATACCTCGGCGTAGTTGAGCGTATCTGCTACGTCGTCGCTTGCGAATGCTTTCGCTATGTCGTAACTGATGCGAATGTTAACGATGTAGTCGTTGCCTGTAAGCTGCTCTTGTGGCAGTACGCCATGGAGGGCGTGCAGACGTATGTCGTTGATGTAGATGTAGGAGTCGGAGAGAAGCATGTTAAAAGTAAAAAAGTAAAAGGGTAAAAAAGTAAAAAAGTAGGAGGTACGGGCATCCTGCCCGTACCACGCTGACTTATTGTTTGAAGATTGCGTTGTATGACTACTCTATCTGCTGATAGTGGGGCTGCGTGGGTATGGCAGAGATGCCATACCCTCCTATGAAAACTATCCGCAGCGCGATGCTCCGCAGTTTTTGCAGATGAGACATCCTTCTTGATAGACAAGTGTTTCGTGGCCACATACCGGACACACTTGACCCTTTGCTTCGGTACCATCCGTAACATACTTCTTCAGAGCGCGTTCCACACCGTTCTTCCATGTGTTGATGCTCTCGTCCTTCAGTTGTAGCGAGCTAACGAGCTTTATGACGTGGTCGATAGGCATACGATAGCGCAGCACGCCAGAGATGAGTTTAGCATAGTTCCAATACTCGGGATTGAACTTCTCAGAGAGTCCTTCGACGGTGGTCTTGTATCCGCGCTTGTTCTCGAATTGGAAGTCGTAGCGGCGTTTTCCGTCCGGCTCAATCTGCTTGATAATCTTACCCTTGGTGACGGTTTTAGGTAGAGCGATGCCCTCTTCGTCGTCTTGCAGACCAGTGAATATCTCATAAGGATAGCCGTCGAGCAATCCGACGAATGCCACCCATTTCTCCTTGTTGTTCTGGAAACGCACTACGTCGCACTCCAATTCTTTCGGGCGCACCTCAACGACGTTTTGCATAGGGTTTACAGGCTTCTCTGGTGTTGGCTCTTTATCTTTCTTTGCCTCCTTCTTGTCAGCCTTCGACACGGCAATCATCACACCCGAGCGACTTCCGTCGCGATAGATGGTGCAGCCCTTGCATCCCGAACGCCATGCTTCTACGTACAGTTTGTTCACAAGTGCCTCGTCTACGTCGTTCGGCAGATTCACGGTTACGCTGATGGAGTGGTCCACCCACTTCTGTATTGCGCCCTGCATACGCACCTTCATGAGCCAGTCGACATCGTTGGCTGTTGCTTTGTAATAAGGTGAGCGTGCCACGAGAGCGTCAATCTCCTCCTGCGAGTAGCGCTTTTCGGTGTCAATGTTGTTTACGCGCATCCACTCGAGGAACTTTTTGTGATAAACGATGTACTCCTCGAACGAATCGCCCACTTCGTCAACGAAGTCGACATGTACTCCCGTGTCGTTAGGGTTCACCTTGCGGCGGCGTTTGTAGACAGGCATGAACACAGGCTCTATGCCGCTCGTTGTCTGCGTCATCAGCGATGTGGTGCCCGTAGGTGCTATGGTGAGGCAGGCGATGTTGCGTCTGCCATACTTCTTCATGTCTTCGTACAGTTGTGGATCGGCATCCTTTATGCGCAGTATGAACGGGTTGTTAGCCTCGCGTTCAGCACTGAATATCTCGAACGCACCGCGCTCCTTTGCCATCTCTACTGATGAGCGGTAAGCAGCGAGAGCGAGTGTGCGGTGAACGTCCACGCTGAAGTCGGTGGCTTCTTGCGTGCCGTAGCGTAGGTTCATGGCTGCAATCATGTCGCCTTCGGCAGTGATGCCTACGCCGGTGCGTCGTCCGAGCGAACTCTTGTTCTTTATCTTCTCCCAGAGATGATACTCAGCGTGCTTAATGTCGTCGTCCTGCGGGTCGTTAGCAATCTTCGACATGATGAGATCAACCTTCTCCAGTTCGAGGTCGACAATGTCGTCCATGATGCGTTGCGCCTTAGCAACGTGCGAACGGAAGAGTTCGAAGTTGAATTTTGCTTCCTTCGTGAATGGGTTCTCCACGTACGAGTAGAGGTTCACCGAGAGCAGTCGGCACGAGTCGTAAGGGCAGAGTGGAATCTCGCCACATGGGTTTGTAGAAACGGTGCGGAAACCGAGGTCGGCATAGCAGTCGGGTATGCTCTCGCGTATGATGGTGTCCCAGAAGAGTACGCCTGGTTCGGCACTCTTCCATGCGTTGTGTACTATTTTACTCCACAGTTTCTTTGCCGAGATTTTCTTCTCCACCAAAGGGTTGGAGCTATCGATAGGGAAACGTTGTGTGTATGGTTTATCTGCCACTGCAGCCTCCATGAACTCGTCATCGATCTTCACGCTGACGTTGGCACCAGTCACTTTTCCTTCTGTCATCTTTGCGTCGATGAACGCCTCGCTGTCTGGATGCTTTATGCTTACGGAGAGCATGAGCGCACCGCGTCTGCCGTCCTGCGCCACCTCGCGAGTAGAGTTGCTATAGCGCTCCATGAAGGGCACGAGGCCCGTTGATGTGAGAGCCGAGTTGTTCACCGGCGTTCCCTTTGGGCGTATTTGCGAGAGGTCGTGACCCACGCCGCCGCGTCTTTTCATCAGCTGCACCTGCTCCTCGTCGAGTCGCATGATTGCTCCATACGAGTCACCATCGCCATCGATGCCAATCACGAAGCAGTTGCTGAGCGAAGCCACCTGGAAGTTGTTGCCGATACCGGTCATGGGGCTTCCTGCTGGAATGATATAGCGGAAGTGGTCGAGCAGTTGGAATATTTCCTCTGCCGACATCGGGTTAGGATATTTCTTCTCTATTCGAGCTATCTCGTTAGCCAGACGATGGTGCATATCCTCGGGCGATTGCTCGTAGATATTGCCATAGCTATCTTTCATAGCATATTTGTTCACCCAAACACGCGCAGCGAGTTCGTCGCCTGCGAAGTAGTTAAGCGAAGCTTTGCTTGCTTCGTCGTAAGAGTATGTTTTTACGTTTTCCATTTGTTTTTAGTCTCGGTAGTGTGTATTTAGTCTTTCCGTTTGCAAAGATAATGTAAATTGGAGAGACTACAAAACATGTGTGCCGGTTTTTCGTTCACTTGATTGGTACGCTGTGCGTGTTTTTCACCTCCTTCATCACGAACACGCTATGGAAGTATCCCACGCTGTCGATGTTTCCGAGCTTTGTGCGCATGAACTCCTGATATGTGTCCATGTCACGCGTCTGAATCTTTAGCGTGAAGTCGTATTCACCGCTCGTGTTGTAGCACTCCGTAATCTCATCGATGCTTTGTATGGCCTGCATGAAGTCGTCCATGAGTATCTGCGAGTGGCGTTTCAGGCGCATATTGCACAGCACGGTGATGCCGTTGTCTGTCTTCTTTGCGTCCACTATGGCGTGATAGCCCTGAATGAATCCCTCGCGCTCCAGTCGTTTCTGGCGGTCGAAGGTGGGCGAAGTGGAGAGATTCACCCTCATTGCCAGCTCTTTTACCGTGAGCGTACTGTCCTCTTGTAGTATGCGCAATATCTTGCGGTCGGTGTCGTCAAGTTCCGAAAATTTTATAATATGCCGAATAATATTCTATGATAAGTAATAAATCGAGTACAAAAGTAGTATAATTTCCCGAACTTGCAAAATATTCTTTGTCGGTAAACGTCGTCTTCATACCTTTGCAATCGAATTAAGCAGAACAAAACAAGTGAAAATAATAAAAAAAACAACGATTATGACAAAGACAATCAACGGTATTCAGGTTCCGCAGCGAGCCGATTTTGTAGGCAGTTTCCTTCGTCCGGCAGACCTCTGCGACGCCAATCGCGACGAGTATGTAGCGCATCTTGTACAGAAAGAGAAAGAGCTCGGCTACACGCTCCTCACCGACGGCGAGTTCAATCGCACATTCTGGCATCTCGACTTCTTCTGGGGCTTCGGCGGCGTAACTCATGAGGCTGGCGGCGACGTTGCCTTCAACGGCGAGACAGCGCGCCTCGACCGCGTCTACCTCAACGGCAAACTCACAGCGAAGCCCCATCCCTTCATCGAGGCTTACAAGCGTTTGAAGCAGTTGGAGGATGCCAGCCATATCGCCAAGCTCACCGTCCCTTCGCCAGCGCAGTTCTTCCAGCAACTTACCATTCCGCAGAACTTCCTCGGCACAAAGGCCATCTATCCCAGCACCGACGACCTCATACGCGACATTGCCGACGTATATCAGGACTTCATCTGCCAGTTCTATGCTGCCGGCGGACGCTATCTGCAGCTCGACGACTGCACATGGGGAGCCGTCGTAGGCGACGCAGCAGCACAGCGCTACCAGAACCTCAACTGCAATCTCGACTTTGTAAAAGACCAACTCCTCCGTGTCAATAACCTCGCCCTCGAAGGCCGTCCTGCCGACCTTGTAGTGGCTACACACATCTGTCGCGGCAATTATCATTCCACATGGTTCAACAGCGGAGCCTACGACTCTGTAGCCGATTGGGTGTTTGCCCGTGAGAATGTCGACGTGCTCTATCTCGAATACGACGACGAGCGCTCTGGCGGCTTCGAGCCGTTGGTTAAGGTGAGTCCCGACAAGCATGTGGTGCTCGGACTTATCACTACGAAGCGTCCCGAACTCGAGGACGAGGCTACCGTTATAGCCCGCATTCACGAGGCTGCTAAGTATATTCCGCTTGAGCGTCTCTCGCTCTCGCCGCAGTGCGGCTTCGCCTCTTGTGCCATTGGCAACAAGCTCACCGAGGAGCAGCAGTGGGCAAAACTCCAGCTTGTGAAGCGCATAGCTGAGAAGGTTTGGGGATAAACTAAACCACCAATATCATTCTCCATTATAGTGCTGACACATTCTTCTTATATCCTTAAATTAGCAGACAAATTCTTTCCGTATATTCTTTAGATTTTTATCGTGCGCACGCGCATGTCTGCACGATAAAAATCCAAATACGTTCAAGTTATGACACAACGCCCCCTTTCCCCTGGGGATGAAATTCATAAGCCTCGAAAAAAATGAATCTATCCAAAAGAAAGTTTGTCATACGGCATGCCGGTATACAAATTCAGCCACCATCTTCTTGCTGTCCTTGTCCATTTGGCGCATACGGCGGCAAAGTGGAAGACAAACTTCTTAATCCTTGACGTAGGAGACAAACTGGTGAACACAGATGATACGGCTCTTATAAAATACGAGAAGAAATTCATGAAGAAGGCTGTCAGTATCATATACACGGTGTTCTCGTTCATGAAGGAACATGGCAGACGCTTCCATCCGAAGTCATTGTTGAGACGGTCGAAGTCGCGTTCTCTCGCCCCACGCTTGTTGTACGTTTCGATAACGCTTTTCTCTTCACTCTCCCAGTCATTGGTTATGATGCAGCGGTAGATGTACCTTTCTCCGAAAAGGTCTGGTGTGCTGTCCTTTTCCTTTGTCCGCTGCACAACAATGCGGTAGTGGGAATCCTCCATGAACTGCGTTGACATAATCGAGGCCACTTCCGTTTCCTGCGAGCCTATCTCCACACGTTTCCATTCACGTATATCCTGTATGCGGCTGTACATTGACGCACTGTGTATGGCACGTATGTAGAACGTGCGGCAGTTGCCGTCAACGGTCCTTATGATATCTTCCGAATAGGAACCGCAATCGGCACGGAAGATGCCTATGTGCAAGCCACATGAATGAAGCAGTTCAAAAGCTCTTGACAGCGTGTCTGCCTGATGGAACTTGACGGGTGTATTGCCGTCACGGTTTTCGATGTACGCAATGATGCCGTCTATTGAGACGACGCCAGAAAAATAGCCGTAAGCCTGCTTGTACGAATACTTCGCATCGGCTTTTTCCGTCTTGACGAAAACATGGTCGAAATCCACGTTGACAGTTTGGCCGGATTTGAGCAGTCCCATCTTCATGTTGAGCTTCATCAGAAGGTCATTGAGTCTTGGGTTGGTGTTGAATCTGAACACATTGCCTGACGAAGACTTATACTCCATGTCTTCATGGGAGAGTTCCTTTATGGCACGCCCGATTGTGTGGCTCGTCGGTATCCGGGCTTCAGGAGATTCTCGCATGTGGCACTCGCTTCTGTTGACATCTTCCACGCAGTCACCGCCACAGAGGAACACGTCAGACATGGCAGCCATTATCTCGTCCCACAGGTAGCCGTTGTAGGTGGAGCTGCGAACACCAAGAGTGTTGTTGATGACTTTGTCAAGCGAAAGTGCATAAAAAGCCTTGCTTGCGTAATAAATTCCTCCGAAAGGAGTGATTTTTTACCTTTGCCATATGTCAGATGTTCGCTATTTGAGTTTTTTGGCAGCACTAAGGTAAGTGAATTTTCTGACATATGCAAGCATTGGGTAATTTGTTGTTATCCAATGACTTACTTTCTTGTAAAATTATAAGTCTGCTAATTTAAAGATCTATATTACCCCAAGCTTCCATATCGTCCATCAACTCTTCGAATTGTCTATTCGCTTCTTCAATACCTTCTTTTTCTATTTTGTCAAAATATTGAGCACGTTGATCTTCTTCAAGTTCTTTGATTTTATCTATTTTTGTGATAAGAATATCATAGCATTCCTTTTCTATCTCATTCTCTGCGCACTCTCTCAAATTGTACAAGACATCTATGTCAATATTTAACTTGCCATGCATGACAAGATTTACGAGATATTTTGTTCCTCCCTTGGTATAAATTACATTACGCAATGTTTTACCCTGGAAACTTGATTTTAAGCCTACAATTTCAGTGCTGTCAATAGTATCGTCAACGGATTTTATATCATTATATTTCAAATGAATCTCTTGTACTCTTCTGATTTCTCTTGTCGTGACGTTAGATGGTAGCGTATTCAACATTTTATTCGTTATAACAATCTCACCATTTTTGATAGCACGTAGTATTTCGTCGGGATAATAGAGAATGGCGTAATATAAGCTAAAACCATTAAGATTGTCTGGATATTCCAAGAATTTGTCATTTATTACATGACCATAAAAAACACTCTCGTCAAAATTCCAACCTAACCTATTATAATTGTAATCACTAATATGAGGTTTTCTTTGCCAAACAAGAGTTATTGCATAAGACAGCCATTCCGTAAAAGTTTTCAACTCTATTTTAGATGTCATCTTGCAATCAATAATACCATATGAGGGCTGATAATAATCATGAAGATAAAAGTCTTTTCTATCTTCTTCTGAATTGTCGTAGAACAAAGCTATATCGTCCAAATGTGGAAGATAATCATCCTCCTTATTCTCTTCATTTTCACAATCCATTTTTTTATCGTTCTTTCTGACAATTTTATCCCATTCCTCATCGCTAAAATCTGATTCTATAGGTACATTGCTGACAAGGTTATAATCTTCATCGCAATATTCTTCTATAGATTCCGGGGATATATCAGCTATATGTTTTTGTTGAAATCTTTTGTCATCACAGTTTACAATTTTCTTTTGCGAAAAAACCAAATATTCTCGATTGCTGCTTACAAAGAAAAAATTACGCTCAGTATAGACATGACAATTCTTATAACCTTCATATTCATGACCATATGTACTAAGGTCTTGAAATTTAGCAATAACGTTAAAGTTGGGATCTATGACATAAGTGCTAATGCTTCCATCCTCAAAACACGAAACTTTAATTGCATAAAATGGGGTTTCGACCTCTGAATTATAAGTATAGTCGTTTGTGAACAAAAGTTCATATGTTCTTTCGTTGATACGAGAAATCTCAGCACTTCGGCACCAATCATCAGATTTCGACAAAACAGCCCCATCTTCTAATGACAAATTATTGTCAAGACAAATGTTGATAAGATTTCCATTTCTATCAATCAAACGACTCTCGAAATTTTCGAAACAGGTATCTCCATAATCCAATATACCTACGTCATTAAGGAAAGTGGAAATCTCGAATATATCAGGTGGGTAATCAGAATCATAGCCCAATTTCTGATACAATTCCTCTATCTTTTCTTTGGTTAGAATAGAATTAATTAAATTGTTATACATAGCCTTAAATTAGCAGATTTATAATCTTACAAGAAAGCAAGTCATTGGATAACAATAAATTATCCAATGCTTGCATATGTCAGAAAATTCACTTACCTTAGTGCTGCTTCAAATAAAGAATATCTGACATATGGCAAAGGTAAACATAAAATCTGAGAAAATCACTCCTTTCGGAGGAATTTATTACGCAAGTAAGGCTTTTTATGCACTTTCACTTGACAAAGTCATCAATAGCACTTTATCTCCGTATGCGCCAAATGGACAAGGACTGCAAGAAGATGGTGTCTGAACTTATACACAGGCATGCCGTATGACAAACTTTCTTTTGGATAGATCCATTTTTTCGAGGCTTTTGAATTTCAATCCCCAATGGGGAAAGGGGCGTTGTGTCCTAATTTGAACATCTTTGGATTCATATCGTGCAGACATGCGTGTGCGCACGATAAAAATCTAAAGAATATACGGAAAGACTTTGTCTGCTAATTTAAGGTAATACGAAGAAAGGCAGACACTTAAACAAGAAGTGTCTGCCTTTTATCCGTTGCGTAGGTTTTGAAACCTATGCGTATTACTTTACTAATACCTTCTTTGCCTTTCCATTCTTCTTCACGATGAACACGCCCTTGCCGGCGTTGTGTGTGGCGATGCGTCGTCCGGCGATGTCGTAAACGGCGTCGGGCGATGTATTCTCGTCGAGCGACGGCGCTGTGACGGCTGTCGGGTCGCCCCAAACGGCGCGTGTCAGTCGGCTCTCACCGGTGTTGTAGACGGCGCTCACGCTGTACGCGGCATCCTCCGTTGCGGCGTTGTCGGTGTAAGCGGTGGCAGCGATAGGTGCAGCTGTGAGCAGTTCGTCGCCGCGATAGACGTTATAGCCGAGCAACGAGAAGTTGCGTGCTGCCTTGCGGTAGGTGATGTCGTCGAGGAAGAGTATGTACTGGTCCTGCGATACGCAGCGTATTGCGAAGTGGCGTGTGCCGGCGGGCAGGGTAGCGGTGTACTGTTTCCACTGACCGGGCACGGTGATTGTGGCGCCAATCTTCTTGAACGACGCGGTGTTGCAGTCCTCGGTAGAGTAGAGCACCTCTATCTGCTCCTTCGTGTTGTAGTAGCTTGCGTTGGGGCTGAACGCCCAGAACGTGATGGTCTGCGCTCCGTCTATTTCTGGCGAGATGAGCCAGTCGTCGTTCGGTGTGAGGCGGCCAACAGAGAAGGCTGCTGCCACCTGCTTGCCCGAGTGGGCCGAGAAGTAGAGCGGATTGAGACTGACCGCCGACGGGTTGAACACCTGGAACGCCATTTCTGCCTCCACGTTGTCGTACTGTATGAAGTTGCCCGTGCCGTCCTGGATGCCTATGGTGTAGCGCTTGTCGCCGTCGTAGAGCGTCCACTCACCGAAGTGCTCGATGGTGAAGGGTGCGTATGACTCGAAGTCCTCCGTCACGCTTTCTGCCTTTGTGCCGTCGCTGATGCCCTTCGGCTCGCTCCATGAGAGCTTCACGCCGCCATCTGCTTTCTGTGCGTATGCTGCGTCGATGTACGGCTTGCCGGGGAGTACGGTCACAACAATCGGCTTCGACGTGTTGTCGGAGTTGTCCTCGTCGCCGTCCCATACCACCTGAGCCGTGTAGACGCTTGTCTGCTTTGCGTCGGTGTTCGGCGCATCTTTCAGTGTCACCTTTGTCCATCGGTCGGAGTTGAGTCGCTCGCCCTTAGCTTCTGTCACGCACTTGCCGTCGCGATAGAGTCTCACGGTGTAGTTGTCGGCAGGGCTCACGCCTCTGTTTTCGATGGTGGTTGAGAACTGAATCTCGTCGCCTACGCTCACCTTCGACTCGGATGCTGTAAATTCGGATAGTGCTACGTTGCTTTCGAGTTCGTCTACGATGTTGATGTTGTCGACGTAGAGTGGCACTATGGTGGTGAGGTCGTCGGTAGCGCCGCCCACACCTGTGAACACGAGGTTCACGTGTGGGTACTTCTTGTAGTCGCCGAGCGCAATCTTCATCTGCTTCCACTCGCCCTGGTAGTTCTCCATCTCGGTGTCGTTGGCTGCGAAGGAGCCGACGGTGTGCAGCTCGCCGTCGGGTGTCTGCAGCTGCACGTCGAGGCGGTGTGTGCAGTACTGCATGTTGTAGAGTGCGAACTGGAGCGTCGGGTTGTTAACATCCTTCAGCGCAATCTTCGGACCTACGAAGTGTGCCTTCTCGCCCGTTGTGATTGTAGAGAAGGCGATGAGTCCGTGGTCGCCGTCCTGCGCCTCCGTGTATGTGGCGTACTGCATGAGGTCCCACTTGGCAAGGTTGCTGCCGTAGGTGTACCATGGTCCGCGCTCGAGCGAACGTTTTGCGAACGACTCCTTGTAGGGCAGTGTGTACGGCTTGCCTACGAACATGGTGTCTGTAGACGCTGTCTCGCCCTTGCCGGTCGCGGTCTCAGGTGTGATGAGATACCAGATGAGCTTCTGCTCACCTGTCTTCATCGTGAGCTGCTCGCTGTACGAGTTGGTCGTAACCACGGTGCTGCGGAGCGACGAGCCGTCGAGCTTGCCGAGGTTGTACTTCAGGCTCGCCTGGTCGATGCTGCCACCGTTGGTTCCTGCGGTTGGAGCCGCCCACGAGAGTTCTACCTTGCCTTCGTCGGTAGCCGAGAGCTTGATGTCGGTGACAGCAGCCGGGGTGTCGTAGCCCACGTATGCTGTGACGAGCAGTGTCTTGCCCAGACCGTGCTTGTTGGTAGCCACAATAGCGTATTCGTTCGTGCCCGTGTTGGCAGGAGTGTCCTGCACGGAGAGTTTGGTGCCAGGTGCTACGTTCTCGAAGGTCTTCACAACCTTGTCGTCCGTAGTGTTCTTCACAACAACTGTCGTGAGGTTCTCGGTGAGTGCCGCGCCCTTCATGTCCTTAGACGGGGCATTGAACGCGATGTTGACACGTTTCTCCGTACCAACGCATTGCGCCGTAGCTTCGGTAGCGCAAGCCGGAATGTGCACCGAACCAATCTTTGTGATGCGCAGATTGTCGATGGTTACGTAGCTGGTGTAGTCGTACGGGCTGCACGAGTGGATGCCGATGTATGTCAGTCCGCTGTAGTCGGGCATGAACTCGCTGGTGTATGTCTTGTATTCGTCCTCAGCCACCTGCGTCGCCGGCATGATAATCTGCTTGAGACTTGCTCCGCGCTGCTCGTTGCCAGCCGCAATCTCCAGCTTCTTCACGTAGCCCTGGTCGCCGTAAGCGTCGATGCTCACCTGGTATACCGAGTCGGTGCTGAGGTTGAACGGCGGCGTGATGACCCAGTCGTCGTCGTCGAGACCAGCCTCGCTCGAACCGCACATCATACAGTCGAAGAACGGCTCCCATGTGTATCCGTCCTCGTTAGAGTCGTCTATCTTGAGCGAGTTGCACTCCGTCTCGCTGTCGAACAGCATCTCGTAGGGCAGCGATGCCACTGTGCCGAGCTGCAGCTTGTCGGTCTTCACAGCCTCGCCGCTGTATCCGCCCGTCACGGCTACCACCTCGTAGTAGTGGAAGCCGTACTGCAGGCTGCCTATTGTGTTGTCCGTACACGATGTTGCCGTGCCTTCGTAAACCTTCACGTTGTCGGGTTGGCGTGTCACGACGTACTTCACGTCCGTCGGGTCATAATAGCCGTTGTGCACGCCCGCGGTCGGAGCCTCCCACACAACCTGCACGGTGTTCTTGTCCTCAATGGCTATTGCGTCAGTCGCCTTCACCTCGTCGGTGCCTGCCCAGAAGTAGCAGTAAGCCCACGGACTTCTGCCAGCTGTGTTCTGTGTAGCCACCTTCAGATAGTGCATGCCGCGGTCGAGCTGTTTAGGCAGCGTAACGGTCTTGCCGGCAGTTGTCGTGCCGGTTGAGGTCAGCTCAGCCTTGTCGTCTACGCAGAGCGTGTAGGTGAGTGAGCCGCCAAGCGTGCTTCCGCCCATCGTAGTGGTAGGTGCCGTGAAGCTGACCGATCCGCTGAGTGCGCCCTTCTCATACTTTCCGCTGAACGCCGTAGCTGTCTGCGGAGCGTTGTCGGCTGCGTAGGGGCTGAGCGTGTATATGCCCGTGAACTCGTAGCGCTCGGGTATCGTGGCGAGTGTTGTCGTCTTGCCAGTGTTGAGGTCGAGTTCGCATAGCTCAGGACTTTCGTTGGTGTAGTGCGGTGTCATAGCCCAGAGCATACGCCCCGAAGCATAGTCGAACGTAGCGCTCTGCGAGTATTTCACCGACTTGCCCGTCTGTCCGATTTTTGTCAACTTGCCCGTCTGCTTGTCTACGCTGTAGAGCATACCGTATGCGCCTACGCCGTAGAGCATACCTTCGCGTGTAGACGCAAGCACGATGAGTTCTTCGTCGAGGTCGGCTATCTTTGAGGTGAAGCCGGTTATAGGATTTAGTGTGCCGAGGAAGTATTGCGTAGAGGTAGCAGTCTCCTTGAAACATCCGTAAATCTTGTCGGTTACGGGGTCGTAGGTGAGGTCGGACGCAGCACTGCTGTACGACTTGACGGTCTGTTCGTTGATGAGTTTCCAGTTGTTCTTGGTGTCGAACGTGCGGAACGTAACCACCTGCTCGAATTCGTAGCGCGTGAAGTCGACGAGATAGTACATGCCGTCGACGTAGACACCGCCGCCGTTAGCCTTGATGGCATCGTTGCGCACTTCGAGCTTGATGGCGTTGCCGTTGTCGGCTGGCATACTGTACAGACCGTATGGTGGCGCTTCCATGTCCTCCCATTCATGTCCGAACACAACGCTACCATAAACCGTTGGATTGGTTTGCGCCGTCACGGGTGTGGTCAGCGCGAGTGCTCCGAGGGCTGTGTAGAGTAATTTTGATTTCATGATGATTTTGTTTTATTAAATTTTTTTACTCTCTCGAAAATAAAAAAAGAGAGTTGAGGGTTAAGGGCTGAAAGCTGCGTAGTGCAGGTTTCTACTGCACCGTCCTTACCTTATTTATAATAATACGGTAATCATAGCTTTCAATCCTTAACTCTCAACTCTCAATGCTTAATAGTCAGTTGGTCTTGCTAAGCTCTATTACTTCACAAGAACTTTGTATGTAGCACCAGCTACCTTCACGATGTACATACCGCGTGAGAGGCTGATGCGCTCTGTGTCGGTGGCTGTGCGCTGTGCTACGAGTGCACCATCGGTGGTGTAGACATCGATGGTCTTACCAGCTGCACCAGTGATGACGATTGAGCGATACTCAACGTTCACGTTCATGTCAGTTGCATCGATGTCGTTGATGCCTACTGTAACCTCTACTTCTGCAAGGTTAGAAGCGAGCGATTCGCCCTTGTCGTAGACTGCTGTTACTACGTAGCCGTACTTAGCCGACTCTCTGAGCGATTTGTCGGTGAAGCTCTCGCCACTGATGAGCGACTTGTTCACCTTCTTGCCGTTGCGGTAGACGTTGTAGCCGTTGAGTTGCAATTCCTCAGGTTTAGAGTCTGCCTCAACGAACTTGATGTCGTCGATGAGCAGAGCGAACTTATTGTTTGAGACGCAACGTATAGCGAAGTACTTTGTGCCAGCCGGTAAGCGGTACTGGTACTCCTCCCATTTCTGAACATTGTTCACATCCTCCGTGTCACTGAGCTTCTCGAAGTTGGCTATTGCCTTACTTGTCTTTGAGTAGAGCACCTCGAACTGCTCTGGAATAGCAGCTCCGCCCATGCCTGCCTTAGCGAAGAAGCTGATAGTCTGTGCTTCGCCATTGAGCTGTGGCGAGATGAGCCAGTCGTCGTTCTGTGCTTTGGTAGCACCGCCGTCGGTAGATGCGCAGCTGAAGCTTACGAGCATCTGGTCGCCTGTGTGTGCTTCCCATGTCTGGAACGGTATGCCAGCCTTCTCTGCGTTGAACACCTGGAAAGCCATCGGCTCGCCAGCATGGTCGTACTTGAGCGGTCCGAACATTGTGTTGAGTGTGATTTGGATAGTCTTCTGCTTGTCGCCGTCGTACATTGTCCAACCACCAACGCCGTCAATGCTGAATGTCTTGTAGTCCTCGAACGACTCCTCTGTCACTTTCGGTTTGCGGTTGAGGAGGTCGGGTGCTGTCCATGCAAGGTTTACATGGTTGCCTGCTGCTGTAGCCTTCAGAGCTGTTGGTACAGGATAGTCGGGCAGGAGAATCTTCACCTCGTTCTTCGCCGAGGCGTTGTTCTCTGGCAATTCATCCTTAGCGTAGTTGACTGTTGCGTGATATGTAGACTCCTCTGGGTCGAGAACTGATGTTACGTCCTTCATAATCACAGTCTTGACCATATCGCACGGGATGTCAACACCATCGATGCGGTTCACCTCCTTGTCGTTCTTGTAGAGCACGATGTCGTAGTCGGTGCCCTTAACGTCTGTGTTGGTGTTGTTGCGGAATGAGAATTCTACAACCGACTCGCTGCCAGCCTTCACTCTCTCCTCTGTCTCGATGCTCATAGCCATGAGGTCGGCAGCGGCTTTCTCAACGATAGCTACGTTGTCGTAAGCTACGAAGTTGTCGAGGTTCTTCACCGCTTTACCCTCGAAGCCGATGCGCAGGAATTTGCAATCCTTGTACGGAGTGAGGTCTATGCTGAAGCGGTTCCAACCCTTTGTGCCTTCTGCTGTAGAGATGCGGCGCACGTCTACAAACTCGCCATAGTCTTTCTGTACGCTGATGTTCAGTTCGTCGCCGTCGCCATTAAGGTATGCCCAGAAGTTGAGCACGGGGCTCTTCATGTTCTTGATGTCCACCTTTGGCGACTCGCTACGTACCGACTTGCCAACAGCTGTAGCCGAGAATGTCTGCAGACCGCCGTCGTTGTCCTGTGCTAAGGTGACGGTCGATTCGGTTGCTGCGTAGCAGTAAGCATCGCCAATCTCGCCGTTGGTCATGTTCGTGATCCATGGTCCGCTCTTCATTGTGCAGTTCTTGAACGACTCAATCATCGGAGCCTTCAATGCTGGTCCGGCGATTGCGGTTACGGTCTGCCATTGCTCGCGTCCGCCACCGCTGCTGTTCACTGCGTAGACACTGTAGCCAGTGTATTCCTGCTTGCTCTTGATATTGAGCTGCTCGTCGTAGTAGTTATTGTTGCCGAGCGATACGTCTTCGGATGAGCTGCCTATAGATATGTAGTATGTAAGTCCGGCAAGGTCGATATATCCGCCGTGCAGTCCGAGTGGTGCATCCCATGTGACGTGGATGAGTCCCTCCTTGTTGAGGTCTTCTACAGCCTTAAGGTTGCGTACTGCGCCCGGCTTGTCAATACCTACATAGACGGTGAGTGTTGCTTCCAAACCTTCCTCGCCAGCAGCGTTCACTGCTACTACAGAATACTTATGGTTTGCCGACTCTACACCCTCGTCCTTGAATGTGCGCTCTGCACCAGGAGCGACGTTTGTAAATGTGGTGATGTTTGTGCCGTCGCGGAAGAGTTTCAATTGCACATTGCCCGAAAGCGCAGCACCAGTGATAGTTGTAGTTGGTGCCTGCACGCTGATGTTGGCGTAAGAAGCGCCCTTGTCACCTGGCACAACCTTGAAGTTAGCTGGCACTTCTGGTGCGGTTGTTGGCACCTCCGTAATCTTCATGTTGTCTACGAAGAGCGCGCTCTGGTTTGCCTCGCTCACGCTGTGGATGCCGAAGTAGTGCAGACCGTCCTCCTTGGCGCGGTATGTGCCAGTAAGGGTGTGGCGACGCGGATCGTATGTGATGTCGGTCGGTGCGATAATCTCCTCGGTGAGTGCCTCTGCTGTAGGAGCCAAGCCTACGGCTGCAGCTACGCGCTCTACGGGGTAGGTGTTAACAGCATCGAATGAGAACTTGTAAGCTGCGTTCTTCTTCATGTTCACTGCTGGCGATACGAGCCAGTCGTCGCCCGCGTTTTCTGCGTTGTACTTGTAAGTGGCTGCTTCATAGTCGCTATCGAAAGTCCAAGTCGATTTGTCGTTATTTGCGTCGATAACTGTCAGCTGGTCGAAGAGTTCTTCGCTGTGTATAGAGTTCTCGTACGGCAACTTCACGCTTACACCGATGGTTACGTTAGCCGACTCTGCAAACTCGCTCTGCATGTCGCCGTTGTTGGCTGCCACCTTATAATAATAGGTGGTGAGGTCGGGCGAAGCAATATTGTCGGTGTATGTGTTCTCGGTCAGACCCTCTGCAAGAGTCGTTACATCCGTTGCATCGTTGCTGTTCACACGCACTACGGTGTAGGTCAGTTTGTCGGCATCGAAGAAGCCGCCGTTGACACCTGCGGTCGGTGCCTTCCACGTTAGGGTGACGTTTTGTCCCTTCGCCGAAGCCTTGAGAGCCGTTGGCTTCTTCGGTTGGTCGTAGCCCAGGCGCACGCTCTGCGATACTGGTGCGCTCACAGCTGCCGGTGTGGTGCTGCTTGCGGCAATCTCTGCTGTTACCGAAACGTTTGTCATACCGCTGATTTTGGTGGTGAAGTCGGTTGTGACAGCTGCGCCGGCGGCTGCGGTGCCCGTCTTGGCTACAACACCATTCAAGCGCACGGTGTAATTAAGCGAACCGCTGAGCGCAGCATCCTTCACGTCCTTTGTAGGCATAGTGAACTTCACTGTGCCGCTTGTGAGTCCGGTGAGGTCGACAGAGAGGTTGCTCACTGTCTGCGGAACCGTCTTCAGCGTGAGGTCCTGCTTGATATAAAGACCCGTAATCTGGTCGTAGGCAGAGTTGTCGATGAAGTTGCACACCTCAGTTCCCTTGCCGGTAGCAGGGTCAATCTCGATGATGCGTGTCGCCCAATTTTCCTTATCGAGCATAGCCCAATAGATTTTGCCTGTAGAGTAGTCGCATGTTGCGCTCTGGAAGAGCTTGAACGGCTCGTAGCCTGTCTCGCCAAGCACTTTTGCCGCACCACTGTACTTGTTCACGGCGTAGAGCTTACCGCTTCTGCCGATAGTGTATAGGTCGCCATTTCGGTTGCAGGTGATAGCCACCATCGACTCGGGCAGTTCGCCGATCGTCTCGCTATTAGATGTATAGTCGTTCTCCCCCCAATAGGTTGTGACGAGTTTGCCCAATGTCTTATACTGACCCGAGTAGTCATCGTCGGAGAACAGACCGTACACCTGCTGTGTTTCGGGGTCGAAGGTGAGGTCCATTGAGATGGCAGAGTAAGCCAGCTCTGGGCTTGGCTTGTCAATCTTCATCTGCCATGTACTGGTGTCGTACTCGTAGAAGTGGATTGGGAACTTAACCTGTGTATCGTTTTCCTCAAACCATGAAGACAGATAAGTGCCCTGCACGTATGTAGCAGCGTTGTAGCAATGTACGTTGTCGCTGACAAGGCTGATGCTTGCGGCATTGTTGCTTGTGAACTTGTAGAGACCTGGGTCGTGTTCGTCGCTCGCCAGCACGTAGCCATAGAGCTGTACGCCCGCAGCCTTTGCCTTCTTTGCAGCAGTCGTCGGATTCTGCTGCTTTGCTTTCTTGTTGGCGAGACGTCGTGCCACAACCTCCGCCGGCACCTTATTGGTTTGGGCGATTGTCTCCCCGATAGGGGCAGCAATGACGGTCAGAGCCATAAGAGTCTTTGCATAAGACTTTAAACTGATAGTTTTGCTCATAAACGTTTATGTTTTTTGTTTGGATAATTCTTGTATGTTTTGGTTCTTGTTCTGTTTGTTGATCAAGACTTTTGCTTTCTTTTTGCAAAGTTAGATATAATCTACTTTACAAACAAGTTTCGTTTGGGCAATTTGCTACCAAAACGTTTGCGCAGCTTCTCGAAAAGTGCCATAGTATCTTTCGAGAACTTGTGTCCCTTCCACGTGCTTGTGTTGGTGATGAACACCCAGCATTCGCCGTCGGGGTAGCGTAGCACTATTGCGGATGTTCCGACGAGCGAGCCGGTGCGTATCCACGGTCTGCCGTTGGGTGTGTAGTTCCAGCCCAACGAAAACTGATGGTCGGGCATCTCCTGCGTCATCAGTCGTACGGCTTCTGGCGAGATTACATCGTGCATAGTGGGGTCGCCGTCTATGGCAGCCACGAGTCGGCACAGTTCTGCCGCCGATGCTGTCCATGCTCCTGCTCCGAGTGCCGTCGTTATGTCGTTCTCGCCGTAGCAGCGCTCCACGAGTCTGCCAGAGTTGTTGAACTCCTGCGCTGGTTCCGAACTGGAGTGCATATAGTAAACCGTCTCGTTCGGACGGCGGTCCTTGAGGTAGTTGCCGGCTATGTGGAAGTCGAAGCAGCCTGCAGGTTCGAGCACATAACGCTGCATGAACTTCTCGTAGGACATGCCAGTGCGTTTCTCGATGATGAGCGAGAGCAGCGTGTAGCCGATGTTGCAGTAGCGTTGCATCGAGCCTGGCGTATATCCGAGGTGACGGCGCAGTACGATGCGCAGCAGGTTGCGATGGTCGGGTGGAGTGGTGAGGTGGTTCTGCTGCATAATGTAGCGCGTGGAGAATATCGGGTCGCCGGCATAGTTGGTGAAGCCAGCCTTATGGCGTAGCAGCTGCTCGACGGTTATGTCGAAGTAGCGTTTGTCGCGTATGGAGTTGACATAGAACGTGTCGTTCAGAATGCCCTGCGGTCCGAACACCTTGTCCGTCAGGCGCACCTTACCCATGTCGCGCAGCTTCATGATGCCCACGGCGGTGACGAGCTTCGAGACCGATGCCATGCGCATTATTTGCGACGGCTCCATAGGCTGCTGCCTGCTGATGTCTGAGAAGCCGAAGCCGCGTGCGTAGAGCAGCGAGTCGTGGCGCGAGATGGCGAGTTGCGCTCCGTTTATCTCCCAGCGTTTGAGGTAGCGGCGCATGATGGAGTCCATGGCGTGCAGCTCGGAGTGGTCGGACAGTGCGTTCGAGAGAGTGTCGTTGAGGTGTACGATGTGTGTTGAGGTGGTGTCGCGGGATGTTGTGGTGTCGGGGCGCGAGCACGACGAGCATGTGCAGCGGCAGATGCTCGTGATTATGAGTACGACAAAGGTGAGGCACCCCATGCAGGAGAGCCTCACCTTAGTGCGATATTGTTTCTTTATTCTGTATCCGAACATTGTTGTATAGTTGACGAGTCAACTCGTCTACTTAGTTTACGATAATCCTTCTATTTCGCCGTTGACGATATCGATGTTCATCGCTGCCGGCACCTTTGGCAGACCTGGCATACGCATGATGCTGCCTGCTACGACAACAATCATCTCTGCGCCAGCGTTGATGATGATGTCGCGTACGTTTACGTCGAAGCCCGATGCAACGCAGTACTGCTTGGCGTCGGTAGAGAACGAGAACTGAGTCTTGGCGATGCAGATAGGGAAGTGCTCGTAGCCCAGTTCCTTTATCATCTGCAGCTTCTTCTTAGCCGGTGCTGCGAACGAGATGCTTGCCGCTCCGTAGATGTTCTTTGCCACTTTCTCTATCTTCTCCTCAATAGAATCGGTGTCGTCGTACACGAGCTTCAGCGGTTCGGATGGATGCTTCTCGATGGTGTCCACCACGAGGTTAGCCAAGTCGACTGCACCCTTGCTGCCGTCGGCGTAAGCATCGTTCTCGGCGAAGCCCACACCGATTTCTGCGCAGTAGTCCTTCACGATGTCGATCTCTTCAACCACGTCGCCGGCATAGCGGTTGAACACCACAGCCACGGTCTGACCGAACGACTGCAGGTTCTTGATGTGCTTGTCGAGGTTGGCGAGACCCTTCTTCAGACCCTCGCTGTTTGGCTTCTTGATGTCATCTACAGCCACGCCGCCGTGCATCTTCAAGCCCTGTGCAGTAGCCACGATGAGTGTCAGCTTAGGCTGCAGACCGCTCTTGCGGCACTTGATGTCGTAGAATTTCTCCGCACCGAGGTCTGCGCCGAAGCCAGCCTCTGTGATTACGTAGTCGCCGAAGGTCATAGCCATCTTCGTAGCGAGTATAGAGTTGCATCCGTGTGCGATGTTGGCGAACGGACCGCCGTGTACGAAGGCTGCGGTGTTCTCCGTTGTCTGCACGAGGTTAGGCGCAAGCGCATCGCGCAGCAGTACGGTGATGGCACCAGCCACGCCGAGGTCCTTCACGGTGAACGGCTTGCCCTCAACGGTGTAGCCGAGGAGTATGTTCTCAATGCGACGGCGCAGGTCGTCCTCGTCCTTTGCGAGGCAGAGTATAGCCATAATCTCCGATGCCGGAGTGATGTCGAAACCCGATTCGCGCACAATGCCGTTCGCCTTGCCGCCCATGCCGGTCACGATGTCACGCAGTCCGCGGTCGTTCACGTCGAGCACGCGGTTCCAGAGCACCTCGCGCAGCGCAAAGCCGTTATCGCGGTTCTGGTACATATAGTTGTCGAGCAGCGCGGTGATGGTGTTGTGTGCCGAGGTGATGGCATGGAAGTCGCCGGTGAAGTGGAGGTTTATCTTGTCCATCGGCAGCACCTGAGTGTGTCCGCCACCGCAGGCTCCGCCCTTCATGCCGAACACCGGACCGAGCGACGGTTCGCGCAGGGCGCATATAGCCTTCTTGCCGATGCGTGTGAGTCCGAGCGCAAGTCCGATTGTTACGGTAGTCTTTCCGATGCCTGCCTTGGTCGGTGTGATGGCTGTCACAAGGATAAGGTTGCTTTTCTTCACGCGCTCCTCGTCGATGAGGCGTGTCGGAACCTTAGCCATGTAGTGGCCGTAGTGTTCGAGTTCTTTTGTCGGGATGCCATACTTCGAAGCAACTGCTTCAATCTCCTCGAGCTTGGTGCTGCGAGCAATTTCGATGTCTGTCATTGTGTGTGTGAAATTTGTAGAGTTATCCTCTTGTGGTGATAGAGTGTAACCTCTTATTTTAATAAAGTATGGAGTGCGAGTGCAAAGATACAACTAAATAATCAATAATGTGAAGATTGTACTGGGTTTTTGCTGCAAATTTGCAAAACAATAAGGGCGTGCCACTTAAAGTGACACGCCCTTAATGCTATAGTTTTGTCATCGGACAGCGTACGGAATCTGATTGGACGGCGTACGGAATCTGATTGGATAGCGTACGGAATCTAATCGGACGGCGTACGGAATCTGATTGGACGGCGTACGCAATCGGGTTACTTAACAAGCTTCTTTACACTGCCGTCAGAGTACTTAACGAGCACGATACCGCGAGTGTTGCTGCTTGCCTTCACACCATCTACGGTGTAGCGAGCCACCTCTGTTGCGTTCTGTGCAGCGTCGGTCTTATTGATACCAGCCGAGAAGTCTACTGTTACATAGTTGGATGGTTCAGAAGTAACCTTCTTGTCGTTGTAAACTCTCTGTCCATGTACGCGGTAAGCGTAGGTGTGGTCGGTATTAGGCTGTGTGAGCTTGGTGAATGTGTAGCTTGTTTCCTCCTCCTCGATGGTTTCCGAGTCGTTGAGGTATGTGTACACGTGGTCGCCAGCCTTGAGGTTCTGAGTAATCTTGATGTCGTCGATGATGAACGGATAGTGGTTCTTGCTTGTGAATGCAATCATATCGCTAAGCTGACCAGCTGTGAAGTCGAGCGTGAATGTGCTCCAATCGTCGGGGGTAATTTTGCACTCCTTAGACTCGCGTGTGCTCTTGCTGTAGACGATGAGTGTTTCGTTCTGTAGCATAGAGCGTGCTTTTAGCTTCACCTGATAGCGTCCCTCGTCGTTGTTGAGTGTCAGCTGTGGTGTTACGAGTTCGCCGCTGATGTTGTAGTCGGTCAAACCGGTGCATACGAAGCAGCCCTCAGCGTAGCCACCCCAGTAGCACTGCCATCCGTTGTTGTGCACCATGTCCAAGCCTACCTTCTCGTACTTGCCGTTCTGGAAGGCGTATGGCTTATCGATAGTGACGCCAGAGCCAGATATCTTAGAGAAGTCCTCGTTGAGCACAACGTAGCCTGCTGCGTCTGCCGGAGCAGTGTAGAGGTCGTAGTTCTCCACGATGTAGCTTTCAGCCTTCGGCGATAGCTGCCAGTTGGCTGTGTAGCTGTCGCGACGTACATCGGTTGCTGGCTCTGCAACGGGAGCGGTCACGCCGATAGCGTCAAACGCTGCTGATGAAGGCGATGTAGTCTCGGCGTTGCAAGCCTTCACTACGAACGAGTAGTCGGTAGCAGGGTCGAGGCCGTCTACGGTGTAGCTGGTGCCCTCTACGCGCTTGTCCTTGATGTCATAGTGTGTGGTTGAGGTGTTCTTTGTGCTCCAAGCCATGTCGCAGAAGCCCAATGCGCAGTCGTCAGGGAAGCCTGCAAGACGGAAGCGCGCAGAAGTACACTTGTACTTGTCTTGTTTTACGAAGCGTGTCCAGTCGAAGTCGTGGAAAATTTTGTCCTGACCATAGTCAGAAGCATCGACATATATAGTGGTGAAATACTTCCATGCGAATCCGTCGAATAACTCTACAATTATCTGTGCGTTGCCTATCTCTTCTGCATTCTTCGGCATCTTACACTCAACGATGTTTATTTCGAGTGAAGTATAGTAGCCACCGTTGTCGGGCATAGTGATAACGTCGCCGTTCTTGAACAGCAATGCACCGTCTATACCTTTATCCGAATTCTCGAAGAACTCGGGTTCCTTACCGCTCTGCGACTTATAACCCCAACCCTCAGGCAGTTTGCCACTGGTCTTCATCGAAGAGAAGGTCTCACGGAAATCCTTCTCTGTGTTCTCGTTTTCCTTCACGTTGTGGAACACTGAGAACAGATAGTGTGTGGCACCATTCACTGCATTCCAGTGAGCTGTGAAGCCGTTAGCGTTGAAACCGCTGATGCCTACAGGTGTCGGTGCGGTGAGCGTTGTCGGTTTGCCGATTTTTACGTCGTCGATGAGCACCTGGTCGTTTGTGCTGAACGCAATGAGCAGGTTGCTGCTGTTGAAGGTGGTATTGTTGAAGTAGAATGTGAATTCGCGCCACTCGCTCTTTGTCGTTGTGAATGGCTCGTGGTATGTGGTCTGGTTATACTGGCTCGCAGCGTCCTCCCACAGACCGATGGTGAGCTGTGCGTTGTCGCGGTAGTTGCTTGCGAGCGTCTTTGCGCGTACTTTCACTTCGTACTCGCCGATGTATGCGCCCTGCGGTGTGTAGAGCTGTGCTCCGTAGTTGTCGGGGTTGATGAGTGCGCACGCACCACCTGCCTGGTGAACGCCGTAGCCGCTCCAGCCACTCTGGTGGAAGTAGCTACTTGGAATTGTGCCGGTGGCATCATTGATGGCACTCGAAGGCGAACTCTCGCTGCCTGCGGTGAAGCGACTGAAGTCCTCTTCGAGTTCTGTTGTCGATTGTGCATACGCCATTGGTGTGGCAGTAGCAAGCGCTGCTACAAAGGCAATTGCTTTGAATGTAGAAAAAATCATGTTCTGCGGTTTTGGTTATAATAATAAGTTATAGGGTACAAAATTAGTGATTTATTTTCGTATTTAGCTTACTTTTACTAATTTTGTGCTTTAAAGTCAGTTTTTATAAACTGATGATGAAGTGATGTAACAACTTAAATTACAATAATATGAAGAAAATCTTTACACTTTTAGCAGTGGCATTTGCCACACTCGGTGCTTCGGCACAGACATTGCCTGGCTTGGATGATATCATCAAGACACAGCCCGAAGGCACACTCCACAAAGACCTCAACCACTACTTCGAGGGTGCATACGTGAATGCAACGGACAACCTCATATATGACCATCTTGGCGACGGTTATCTGTCTGATATAGTAGAGGCAGCCGATGGTAGCTTGTATATCAAGAATCCGTTCGGCTTCTTCACACATGGTGATATTTGGGTGAAGGCAGTAAAGGGTGAGGGCAACACCTACGAGGTGCGTATGCCGCAGGCTGTGTACGACAATGAGGGTGACGCTCAGGATCCGGTACTCTACGCTTGGCGCTACATCAGACAGGAAACTGGCAGCGAGACTTATGCTGTGAAGGATGCAGCATCGCAGGTTGTTAAGTTCGAGATGCGTAACGACTCGCTCGTTAAGGTGGGCGAGACAAATGCGTTCATCGGACTTGGTGCTGCCGACGGCTACTTCTATGGCTATGGCGACACAGTGTCTATATATAATAAGGTGAAGGATGCTGTGGTTGTTCCGGCTGATGCAAGCAAGGCGGTTAAGTATAACATCTACTACAACGATAGCGATGATGCGGCTGCAGAAGTTCCGGTGAAAGTAGTGTTCGATGGCGATAAGGTATATATCGGTGGTCTCGACTACGAGTGTCCAGAACTTTGGATTAGTGGTACAATCAACGGCAACAAGCTGCAGCTCACAAAGTGGCAGTATATGGGCATCGACCGTAAGAGTGAGATGTACGGTGCTGGTCACATGTATCTCTATCCATTCGGCTGGGGTAAGTTCACAGACGCAGAGGGCGAGAAGTTCGGACTCTACGAGGTGGAGAACCCAACACTCGACTACGATGCTGCTACAAAGACATTCTCTACAACAGAGCTGACACTCGCCGTAAACCGCGGTCACAACTACTATCCGTATGTCTACTACTCTAAACCGACATTACGCCCGGCTTCTGCCACTTCTGTAGATGGCATCGCAGTGGGCGAGGGTAGCGTGGTGAAGTACTATGACCTCAGCGGCCGTTGCATTCAGCGTCCTGCGAAAGGCGTATTCGTGAAGACAATTATCGCTGCTGACGGCACAAAGGTTGCAAAGAAGGTAATTAAGTAATCGTAGGAGGGTATGGCATCTTGCCATACCCACGCAGCCTCCGTTTCTATTCTTAAGAGATCACTGTATAACATCTGAATAAGCCTAACATGACTCTGAAGGACTTTACAGACGAATGGCAGAACAACGAGCCAACGGTGCTTGTACACACCAGTGGTTCGACCGGAAAGCCGAAGCCTTTGCGCGTGGAAAAGCTGCGCATGGAGGCTTCGGCGCGTATCACTTGCGCTTTTCTGGGACTTAAGCGTGGCGACACCGCTCTGCTCTGTATGCCGCTCGACTACATCGCCGGAAAGATGATGGTGGTGCGGTCGCTCGTTTGCGGACTTCGTCTGACTGCTGTAGAGCCAAGCGGGCATCCGCTTCGTGGACTAAAGGAGGCTCCCGTGTTTGCTGCTATGGTTCCGCTGCAGGTGTACAACAGTATGCAGGTGGAGGAGGAGCGTGCACTGCTTAGGCAGATAAAACACCTCATCATCGGCGGTGGGGCAGTGAGCAGCGAACTTGCGGCTGAGCTAAAGCACTTCCCAAACGCTGTCTGGAGCACATACGGCATGACCGAGACACTCTCGCACATCGCTTTGCGTAGACTCAGTGGCGAAGACGCAACCGATTGGTACGAGCCTTTCGAGGGTGTAAAGGTAAGTCTTGACGAGGCTGGTTGTCTTGTTATCGATGCTCCTGCGGTGTGTGCTAAAACTCTCGTAACCAACGATATCGCAGAGATAGCCACCGATGGATGTCACTTCCGTATACGAGGCAGGCGCGACAACGTAATCTGTAGCGGAGGCATAAAGCTACAGATAGAGGAGATAGAAGCACATTTGCAGCTGTTCGTCAACTCTCAGTTTATGATTACGAAACGCCCCGATGCGCGACTCGGCGAGACTGTGGTGCTGCTTGCTGCGCCTAAGGATATTGAAACCTTGCGCACTGCGTGCAAGGAACATCTCACAAAATACGAAATGCCACGCATGTTCATAGCCGTAGACCAACTGCCGTACACCGAAACTGGTAAGCCGGCGCGTGCCGAAGCATTCAGAATTGCACAACAATAAATGAATATGACAACAACAAACATCACTCGAAAACACCGCCTATTGTTCATCTGTCTCGGTAATATATGCCGCTCGCCGGCTGCCGAGGGCGTGATGAAAGCAAAGGTGCACGCTGCCAATCTCGACGAACAGTTCTTCATCGACTCGGCAGGCATCGGCAACTGGCACGCAGGACAACTGCCCGACAGTCGTATGCGCGAGCGTGGCGCACGCCGTGGCTACCGCCTCGACAGCAGAGCACGACAGATACGACAGTCGGATTTCGACGACTTCGACTTGCTGCTCGTGATGGATCGAGAGAACTATCGCATCATTACATCGCAGGCTCCAGACGAGGAGACGCGTGGAAAGGTGCGTATGCTCACCGACTATCTGCAAGAACATCGAGGGGCTGACGTGGTTCCCGACCCTTACTATGGCGACCTCAGCGATTTCGACTACGCGCTCGACCTGATTGAGGATGCGTGCGACGGACTGCTCGAACAATGTGTGCGAAACACTTCGGTAGACTAAGGTGGATAGAAATAAAGCTAAAGCGAACCCTACAACGCTGCTTGTAAATACTAAAATCAGCATAAGGCTAAATAATTGGCGTTTCGTGTGTCAGCTACATGCGAAACGCCAATTATATTTATTATAAATTCATAAAAAGGCGCACCCTTTCAGAAATATTTAGTAAATTTGCACGTGTAATTTGCATCGTTGTGTGCAGTCGGCTCAGTATGATAGCTCTACGCACAGCTTGGAACGCATTTGAAAAATAAAAAACAGAAGATATAAATATGAACGTTTTAGAACTAAGTGAACAAGAGATTGTAAGAAGACAGAGTCTTCAGGAACTGCGCGATATGGGCATTGAGCCGTATCCTGCAGCCGAATTTCCAACCAACGCCTTCTCGGAGGATATTAAGAACGACTTCAAGGACGAGGACGAAAAGCGCGAGGTGGTAATCGCCGGACGTATGATGAGCCGCCGCGTAATGGGTAAGGCAAGTTTCGTTGAGCTTCAGGACTCGAAGGGTCGTATCCAGGTGTACATCACACGCGATGATATCTGCCCAGAGGAGGATAAAACTCTCTATAACACAGTGTTCAAGCGTTTGCTCGACATCGGTGACTTCATCGGTGTAAAGGGCTTTGTATTCCGCACACAGACTGGCGAAATCTCAGTACACGCTCAGTCGCTCACTCTGCTCTCTAAGAGCCTCAAGCCGCTGCCTATCGTGAAGTATAAGGACGGCGTGGCTTACGACAAGTTCGAAGATCCTGAGCTGCGTTTCCGTCAGCGCTATGTAGACCTCATCGTGAACGATGGTGTGAAGGACACATTCCTTCAGCGTGCAACAGTAGTGCGCACTATCCGTCGCGTGCTCGACGAGGCTGGCTACACCGAGGTGGAGACCCCGACGCTGCAGGCCATCGCTGGCGGTGCTTCGGCTCGTCCGTTCATCACCCATTTCAACGCGCTCAACATCGATATGTACATGCGTATCGCTACCGAGCTCTACCTAAAGCGTCTTATCGTGGGCGGTTTCGAGGGCGTTTACGAGATTGGTAAGAACTTCCGCAACGAGGGTATGGACCGCAACCACAACCCTGAGTTCACATGTATGGAGCTCTACGTGCAGTATAAGGACTACAACTGGATGATGTCGTTCACAGAGAAACTGCTCGAGACTGTCTGCATCGCCGTAAACGGTTCGACAGAGCGCAAGGTGGGCGACAACGTCATCTCGTTCAAGGCGCCTTACCGCCGTCTGCCTATCCTCGACGCAATCAAGGAGAAGACAGGTTTCGACTGCAACGGCAAGAGCGAGGAGGAGATCCGCGCATTCTGTCTCGAAAAGGGTCTGGAAGTTGACGAGACATTCGGCAAGGGCAAGCTCATCGACGAACTTTTTGGCGAGTTCTGCGAGGGCACATTCATACAGCCTACATTCATCACCGACTATCCCGTCGAGATGTCGCCGCTTACAAAGATGCACCGTTCAAAGCCGGGACTCACAGAGCGTTTCGAGCTTATGGTCAACGGCAAGGAGCTGGCTAATGCCTACTCGGAGCTTAACGACCCGCTCGACCAGGAGGAGCGTTTCAAGGAACAGATGCGTCTTGCCGACAAGGGCGACGACGAGGCGATGATCATCGACCAGGACTTCCTGCGTGCTCTCCAGTACGGTATGCCTCCTACATCAGGCATCGGCATCGGCATCGACCGCCTCGTTATGCTTATGACTGGTCAGACAACTATTCAGGAAGTGCTGTTCTTCCCGCAGATGAAGCCGGAGAAGAAGATTCCGCAGAGTTCTATCAAGGAATGGGGCGAGATTGGTGTGTCTGAGGAATGGGCTTACGTGCTCCGCAAGGCAGGCTTCAACCTCATCTCTGACATCCGCGACGAGAAGGCTCAGGGCTTGCAGCAGAAGATTGGCGACATCAACAAGAAGTACAAGCTCGGCTACGAGAAACCGTCGGTTAACGATATCCAGGCTTGGATTGACGCTGCTGCCAATGTTGCAGTTGTAACAGAGGAAGCTGAATAATAGACATCTAAATGAAGGTGTGCCAAGGCAGAAGTTCTTGCGTAGGCAAGCGGCAAAGCCCAAACTTCTTTTTAATCCCTTTTTGGCACACCCTCGTTTTCAATTCTTAACGATAACGGTAATAGGATAAATGTTTGATTGCGGAAAAATAGCAATTATTGGCGGAGGCAGTTGGGCAACTGCCATTGCCAAGATTGTGATAGGTCATACCCATCACATAGGGTGGTATATGCGACGCGACGACAGCATAGAGGAGTTCAAACGCATAGGCCATAATCCTAATTATCTTACAAGTGTACACTTCAATACCGACGAGATATTCTTCTCGAGCGACATCAACCGCATCGTGGAGGCTTACGACACACTTGTGTTCGTGGTGCCGTCGCCTTATCTGAAGAACCATCTCAAGAAGTTGAAGACTCGCCTGCGCGATAAGTTCATCGTGACAGCTATTAAAGGTCTCGTTTCCGACGACAATATCGCCTGCTCGGAGTACTTCCATGAGGTGTATGACGTGCCCGAGGAGAACCTTGCGTGCATCGGCGGACCGTCGCACGCTGAGGAGGTGGCACTCGAACGTCTGTCTTATCTCACCATCGGTTGTTCCGACCAGGAGAAGGCGCAGGCTTTTGCCGACGTGCTCGACTCGGAGTTTATCAAGACAAAGACCTCGTCGGACGTTATCGGCATCGAGTATTCGTCGGTGCTGAAGAACGTTTACGCTATTGCCTCCGGCATCTGTAGCGGTTTGAAGTATGGCGACAACTTTCAGGCGGTACTCATATCGAACGCCGTTCAGGAGATGTCGCGTTTCCTTACCGCCATCAATCCTATTGAGCGCAGTGTCTACGACTCGGTGTATCTCGGCGACCTGCTCGTGACGGGCTACTCTAAGTTCTCGCGCAACCGCACCTTCGGCACTATGATCGGTAAGGGATACAGCGTGAAGAGTGCACAGATAGAAATGGAGATGATTGCCGAGGGATTCTTTGGCACAAAGTGTATGAAGGAGAAGAACCGACACATGCACGTGAACATGCCAATCCTCGATGCCGTATATAATATATTGTACGAGCGTATCAGTCCGCAGATAGAGATTAAGCTGCTGACCGACTCATTCCGATAAAACCAAATTTTCACAAATACATACAAAACAATGAAAAGCATCAGCTTAGACATTACAAAGGCTACACAGTTCCTTTCAGAAGGTGCTGTAAAGGCTTATGAATCACAGGTGGCTGCAGCTCAAGAGGCTCTTGAGAACGGCACTTGTCCTGGTAACGACTTCCTCGGATGGCTTCACCTGCCGTCTTCAATCACACCCGAGTTCATTGCAGAGCTTCAGAGCGTAGCCAACACGCTGCGTGAGAAGTGCGAGGTGGTAGTGGTTGCGGGTATCGGTGGCAGCTACCTCGGTGCACGTGCCGTGATTGAGGCGCTTGGCAACTCGTTCGCTTGGCTCGTTCAGGACAAGAAGAACCCAACTGTCGTTTTCGCTGGCAACAATATCGGCGAGGATTATCTCGCCGAACTCACCGACTATCTTAAGGATAAGAAGTTCGGTGTAATCAATATCTCTAAGTCGGGCACAACTACCGAGACTGCTCTCGCTTTCCGTCTGCTCAAGAAGCAGTGCGAGGAACAGCGTGGCAAGGAAGAGGCTAAGGACGTTATCGTGGCTATCACCGACGCTCACAAGGGCGCTGCGCGTGCAGCCGCTACAAAGGAAGGCTACAAGACATTCGTAATTCCTGACAATGTAGGCGGTCGCTTCTCTGTTCTTACACCGGTCGGCTTGCTGCCTATCGCTGTTGCAGGCTTCGATATCAAGGCTCTTGTTGGCGGTGCTGCCGACATGGAGAAGGCTACTGGCAAGGATGTTCCGTTCGCAGAGAACCCTGCTGCTATCTACGCCGCTGTGCGTAACGCTCTCTATACAGAGGCTGGCAAGAAGATCGAGATTCTCGTAAACTTTCAGCCTAAGCTCCATTATATGAGCGAGTGGTGGAAGCAGCTCTACGGTGAGTCGGAGGGTAAGGATGGTAAGGGTATCTTCCCTGCAGCTTGCGACTTCACTACCGATCTCCACTCTATGGGTCAGTGGATTCAGGAGGGCGAGCGCTCTATCTTCGAGACTGTCATCAGCATTGAGACACCTGAGAAGACTCTGTTCTTCCCGCACGACGAGGAGAACCTCGACGGTCTTAACTTCCTCGCTGGCAAGCGCGTTGACGAGGTGAACAAGATGGCTGAGCTCGGCACTCGCTTGGCTCACGTAGATGGTGGCGTACCTAACATCCGCGTCTCAGTTCCGCAGCTCAACGAGTACTATCTTGGTCAGATCATATACTTCTTCGAGATTGCTTGCGGCATCAGCGGCAACCTCCTCGCCGTTAATCCGTTCAACCAGCCGGGTGTTGAGGCTTACAAGAAGAACATGTTCGCTCTGCTCAACAAGCCGGGTTATGAGGCTGAAAGCGAGGCTATCCAGAAGCGTCTTGCTGAGGAGAAGTAATGTCTATTCTTGAATAGAAATTATATCTTAATAATACAATGTGAAAAACGGACTGCAACGAATCTTTTTCGGCAGTCCGTTTTTGCTATCCATAGGAGGGTATGGCATCCTTGCCATACCCACGCACCCTTCCACGCACCCTTCCACGCACCCCTCATAAACCATCCATACAATAAAAAATGATTAAAGAAGCAATCAAACAATACCAGTCGTCTCACAATTTCGACCATTTCGACCCGAAGTGCGTGCTCTTCGACATGGACGGCGTGCTCTACGACTCCATGCGCAATCATGCTGCGGCTTGGCAGGAGGCAATGGCGCAGTTCGACATCCACTTCACTGCTGCCGACTCTTATGCCACAGAAGGTGCGCGCGGTGTCGACACCATCCGCCACTTTGTGCGCAAGCAGCAGGGTAGGGAGATTGACGAGGCAGAGGCGCAGCGTATGTACGACGTCAAAGCCGACCTGTTCCATCGTATGCCGACTGCTGAGATATTCCCCGGCGTGCTCGATATCATGCAGAAGATTCAGTCGTCGGGTCTTACAATCGGCGTAGTGACTGGCAGCGGTCAGCGTCCGCTTATCAAGCGTTTACTGTCTGATTTCCAGGGCTTTCTCACCGAAGACCATATCGTGAGTGCTTACGATGTGCAGCGTGGCAAACCCAATCCCGATCCCTATCTAATGGGATTGCGCAAGACTGGCAATTACGAGCCGTGGCAGGGCATTGTCGTTGAGAATGCGCCGCTCGGTGTGCGTGCTGGTTCAGCCGCCAACATCTTCACGGTGGGCATCAATAGCGGTCCGCTGCCCGATTCTGCTCTCTCTGACAACGGAGCGAATATTGTTCTTCAGCGCATGACCGAACTATGCGACTTGTGGGGCGAAATTCTCGCTGCCCGCAATTGATATAAAGTCAGCTGCATTAGCTTTCCGCTATGTGCAGCTGACTTTTTTTAATAAAAAATGACAGGTCGCCTTAATTTTTCGCCTCTATAATTCTTATAATATATAAAGCACGCCGCAAACGGGCATGCACAATACGAAAATAACAAAGTATAAACAACTAAAAAACAAGAATTATGAAGCGAGTATTCAATCTTTTGGTAGTAGACGAGAGCGGAAGCATGGAGATTATCCGCAAGCAGGCATTGGTGGGCATCAACGAAACCCTTGAGACAATCCGCAAGATACACAAGACGCATAGCGAACTTGAGCAGCGTGTGACTCTCATCACCTTCGATAGTACGCACAAAAAACTGTTTTATGACAACGTGCTGGCTGACGATGCGCGCAGTCTCAGCATGCGCGATTATCGTCCGTGCGGTGGTACGCCGCTCTACGATGCCATCGGTATGGGCATCGCGAAAATAAACGCGCAGGCTGCTGAGGGCGACAACGTGCTCGTCACTATCGTAACCGACGGCGAGGAGAACTGCAGCGAGGAGTACAGTTTGCGTATGATAAAGAACCTCATCGAGAAGCTGAAAAAGCAGGGATGGATGTTCACATTCATCGGCACAGACAACCTCGACGTGGAGACAATGGCGGTTGATATGGGCATTGACAATCACCTCACTTTCCAGGAGGATGAGGAAGGTACGAAGAAGATGTTTGCCCGCGAAAACTTCTCGCGCGTACGTTATAGCGCTTGTCTGGCGAAGGGAGTGGAAATGCCGGAAGGCGGCTACTTTGATAAGAAAAAGAAGTAACGAGAGCTATGCCAGTTGAGAGTTGAGAGTCATCTCAGTTGAGAGTTGAGAATTGAGAGTTGAAAGTTATGATTACCTATGTTATATCTCATACAAAAGAGTTAACTGCAAAACATATCATAACTCTCAACTTTCAACTCTCAACTCTCAATTCTCAACTATTCCAGTACTTTCCAGAAGTTCTTAGGCAACCAGATGTTCTCCACATAGCTCGCTAACTCGAATAGCGGCGCAATATCCTCAGGCTCGAAGCCCGCGATGCCACAGCCGATAGGCGTCACGAGGAACGTCAGTTCCGGGTGCTTCTTGGCATAAGCGATGAAGTCGTTCACGTACGGACGTATCGTCTTTGTGCCGCCCTGCATCGTAGGTATGGCATAACTCCTGCCCTGCATACCCACACCATTGCCCATCACGGCTCCGAAGCGCAGACGCGCAATGCGAGCAGCGCCACCGCCGTGCATTCCGGCGAGATTGCTGCCAAAAACAAACACTTGGTTTTCCTGCAAATCGTCAATCCATGAAGGAGTGACGCGTCCTTTATAGTTTTCTTTCATATGCCTATATCTATAGTTGCTGAATGCGGATGCGGACGTCGGGACAATGCTGTAAGATGCCTTGATTTCTCTCTGTAAACCATATTCGTTTGTCACGAAATAGCGCTTGAAGTATGGCACCACCACGTCGTGCATCATGCGATTGTATCGCTCCGTTACGGCAGGCTGACTGATGCCGAGTTGTGCTGCAATCTCCTTGCCCTTAAATCCCTCTACGAAAAGCATTTGCAGGATTATAGAGTTGCGACTGTCGCGTCCGTAGTAAGTGCGGCATATCTCGTCGATGGTGTTGCGGAACTCTTCTGCGAACTCGTCGTCGTGCACGTCGAATCTGAGGTGAGAGTTTCCCATACGCTCCTCCAGACTTTCTTTCTGCTGTTCCTTCTTCAGCCCTTTCAGCTTGTCGAGTACCAAGAAGCGGAACCCGTTCACCATCCAGGTCTTTAGCGACATCGTAGGCTTGCGGTCCTCCAGTTGGCGGAAGTCGTGCTTGATAAGCGCAAGGTAATACTCATGGGCGAGCGAGTAGAAGTCCATGCCCGGCTTATACTTCAGGTCGTAGCAGCGGTCGTATATGCAGTATGCCACGCGGCAGTATCCGTAGAAGTATTCCTTCACAATATGCTCGTCGGCGTTGCGAAACCCCTCTAATATCTCGTCGTCCGTGAGCTGCGCAACGTTCTTTTCTTCTTTTTTCATAGCCGTTTTTTGTTTCTTGTTAGGTTTTTATAGCGTAAAGTTACGAACAATAAACAGTTGAAGCAAGTTTTTTAGCGATGTTTTTCCTGCTTAACAAGTGTTTTCCTTCGGTGAAAGTACGTATTTTTTATAAGTGATTGAGAATGAGATAAGTTTTTATCTCATAAAAAGAAGAGGTTACGAATTAGA